>Ga0307477_10000197_pt1 | contig 83005 bp, 82 predicted proteins | sample atmos_gasesECM2C_FD_203316 | JGI IMG/M metagenome (GOLD analysis project Ga0307477, IMG submission 203316) | Hardwood forest soil microbial communities from Morgan-Monroe State Forest, Indiana, United States - atmos_gasesECM2C_515 | ecosystem: Environmental > Terrestrial > Soil > Temperate...
TCGAAAATAGGATCAAGGCGGGGCAGGTGAAGGCGCTGTTCGAAACGCGCGTAAAACAGATCACGCCAGACGAAGTGATTGTCGCTAACGGCGCTGGAGAAAAACGCCTGCCCGCGCGGCAAGTGTTTGCGCTGACGGGCTACCATCCTGATTTCAGTTTCATCGAGAGCCTCGGTGTGCGGCTCGATTCCGAAAGCCGCAAGCCTGCACTGGACCCCAAGACTCTTGAAAGCAATGTACCGGGAATTTATTTGGCGGGAGTGGTCATCGGCGGGCGGCACACCAGCGAGATTTTTATCGAGAATGGCCGCTTTCACGGGAAGCAGATTATTGATGCGCTAAAAGCATGAGTCTTTGAAAGTGCGGCAGTTTTGGAGCACATTTCATAGGCCCATTTGCCGGGCTGTAAAGCCTTTGTTAGACTTCTATCCATGGCATCCATCATCCAGGAAGTTGTGGAGACCGCTAGCGCACTGGTAAAGGGCTTCAGCGTAACCTTCCGCAATATGTTTCGTAAGACGGTCACGGAGAATTACCCATACGAGGCGGTGCATTTTCAGCCGCGTTACCGCGGAATCCACGTCCTGCACCGCGATGAAAGTGGACTGGAAAAATGTGTCGGGTGTTTTCTCTGTGCGGCGGCGTGTCCGGCGAACTGCATCTACATCGAGGCGGCAGAGAACACCGACGCGAACCGCATTTCCGCGGGTGAACGCTACGCCAGCGTCTACAATATTGATTACTCGCGTTGTATTTTCTGCGGCTATTGCGTGGAAGCGTGCCCGACGGACGCAATCACGCACGGCCACGGCTTTGAACTGGCGACCTACGACATCAATTCTCTCGTTTACCGCAAGGAGCAGCTCCTCGAGAAAGCGCCCGCCGCCGCAGCCGCATCCGTGCGGTAATTTTCCCTCATTTTGATTTGCTTCTGTTTCCCTCCCTGGTCGAGGTGTGTCCGCGATAGCAGCAATGATCGTTTTTCGATTTAATATCTTACGAGTAGCGAATGAATTGCGGCAGGGAATACTCAGCAATTAGCGAGGGGCGTCACGGTGACCAAACTGCGTTTGAACCTGCGGGCGTAGCGGGTTGCACGGCATATTTCCATTCGGCTTCGCCGTCGACGATGTTAGGGTCCATGCAGAGGAGCATGGTTTGACCGGCGCGGTAGTGTGGCTGCTCGGCGACGGGAAGATAGAGTTGCCACCAGCTGGTGAGCGGCAGGTAAGGCGAGTTGCTGAGCGTGACGCCTTTGCAGAGACGGGCCTCGAACCAGCCGAGGAAGCCGTCGAGGCGCCCATCGGCGATAACACGGAAGGGCACAAACGATTTGCCGGGATTCTTCGAGTCCTTGCGAAAATCCACGTGATAGCACAGAGCGGGATCGCCGAGCGCCAGGAACGGTTTGCCGGAAGCGCGCAGGGAACGATATTCGGCGGCACTTCGCTTGATAAACGGCCGGTAATCCACATCGTAAAGACGCGACTGCAGCTGGCCGACGCCGAATGATTCGGAGGAAACGGGCAGCAGAAAGGTGTCCGCGGATTCCGGGACAATGCGGCCTCCGGGCTTCAGGAAGCGCTTGCGCGCGTCGGCTACGAACTCGATGATATTTTCGGTGTCAAAGCAGAAGGCACTGAGCGTTTCGGTGACGAGAACGTCGCAGCGTTCGGGCAAACGCGCTCGAGTGGAGGTTTGGCGGATGAGCGTAATGCGGTCGCGAAAGCCGTTGGCCTCGATGAGCTCGGCGGCCACGTCGGCGATACGCGTCATCTCAATCGCGTAGACCTGCCGCGCACCAGCCTGCAACGCGAAGAAGGAAAGCAGGCCGGTGCCCGCGCCGAGATCGACGACCACGTCGCCTGGCTTGACCGTGTGGCGAATGGCTTCGCGATAAGCATCGCAGCGAATCTTGTCCAGCAGCATTTCCTCGTGCGCGAACGGGCTGCCAAAGCTTTCGAGCATCCAGGCTTGCCGGAGGACATTGCGCTTGAACCAGCGGCGGAGCCGGCGGAGCTTTTTTGCAGAGGTGAGGCTGCGCAGATCAGGGGTCATTGCCTGTGTTCCATCAAAGGCGCGAGGAATCCCGCCGCCTTGATTCATTCCGAATGGTGAAGGACGAGCGGGTCACCCAAGCGGAGGATTTTACCTGATTCGGTGGGGGCGACGCGCGTGTTTGTGGCCAGCCGGTAGTAGTGATCGAAGCGCGCTTCAGGCGTCCAGCTTGGAATATGGGTGCGGCGATAATCCGAAAACCGCTTTTGGAAGCCGGGGATGATTTCCCCCGTGTGCGGATCACGCGGAGGGACAGGGCAGCGCGCGCAGGGATTGCTGCCCTCGAAATTTACGTTGCCAATGCGAAAGCGCACAGAACTGCGTTCTTCTTCGCCGAAGAGCTGATCTTCCCAGAACGCGGGGACGCTATCGAGTTCGAGCGTGGTGCGGAAGCGCTGTCGCGCTTCGTCAACGGTCATGCCCGGGAATAGTTCGCAGACCGCTTGCAAGCTCGCGGTCGATACGATCGTCGGGCCGTTGGCGATGTTGTCGTCGGGAAAGCCTTCTAGCGAGTGGCGCACCATGATCTGTTGCTCAAAATAGACGCTGAACCATTCGGCGGCATCTTCCGTGTTGCCTGGGAACGCAAACGTTCTCGCGGGGATTTTGCGGCGATCGCCTGGAACGGAAAGCGTGACGGAGCTTAGGTCCGGAGCGTACGCGGCGCGGATCAAGTGAATGGCGGCAGTGCGTTTGCCATTCACCCATTGGCCGTCCATCGAATAGAGCGCCCAGACGCGGTCGAACTCAAGCCCGCCGCCGGGCCCGATACGAGCCTCTTTGACGTGGATCGCATCGAGCGCCTTGATCGGATGAGTCTGGATAAGCGCCAAGCGCGGAGAATCCGAGGAAGAGGTCATGCGCAGATTCTAGCAGAGGCCGGCGGCCCGTGACGGTCATGTGGCTAAAACGGCGAGGTAAGCGCCTGATCCTGATCCTGATCCTGAAAATCGCACTTGCCCGAAAATGACTTTTGCTAAAACCGCGCCCCCCAAGAGCGCGATCGCAATGCTCAGAAGTTGTTATTCTTGTACGAATCAAGTAAGAGAAACACCGCGCGAACTCAGTATTTGTCCTGAACTGGAGGCGGGGCTGCGCGACTGGCGGGCGGCACGATTCCGTTTTCGCGCAGGTAGAGAAGCATCTGTCCGTAGTGGTCAGCGTTGTGCCAGATGACCACGGTGGCCAGGCCCAGGCGCGTGTTTGGGCCGGCGTAAGGCCCCTCGATGGGATCAAACATGTTTTTTGCGTCCAAGGCGCTCAAGGATTTGCGAATGGAGACAAAGGAATCGCGCAGATAGATCAGCAGTTCTTTCTTGGATTTTGCAAGGCTGGGGCCGCCCTTGTCGCACGCCTCGGGCGGCTTCTGGCCATCAAATTCGGCGGCGAACGCAAAGTTCGAGCAGGCTACATGCTTGACCTGTTCGGCGAAGGTGCGAACTTCGCCAGGGCCGACCTCGGGCTTTTCGTTCCTGAACTTGCCCTCGGCAGGGCGGTAACTGTATTTCTCCTCGGGCATGACCTCGGCCGCGGAGCGGACCTCGTATTCCTGATACTCGATTCCGCGGAGGAACGCGGCAGAGACGGTTTCTTTCGTGCTCATTTCGGCCGCGCTGGGCCTCTGCGCCGCAGCTTGGGCCGCCCATAGCGCGCCGGAAGAGCAGAGAAGAGCGGCAACGAAAAGAAATCCCCTGATTCCAATGAGGCGAAAGATGGAAAACATGGAGGTCACCTCCGAGAAAAGTCTATCATCCTGCGAGATGATGGCCATCTGCTTGCTCGGAAGTTGTTGAACGGACGATCCTTAAGAAGTACGAAGTGCGCGAGCCCAGCTCCCGCACTCCAAGAAAGCTGCGATGGCGATTGGTTATTCCGAAACGAGCGCTCTGACTTTTTGCGCGAGGCTGTCGAGCGGGAACGGTTTCTGCAGAAACGCTTCGCCGCGAAGCAAGCCGCTGCCGAAAAGCGATGCGTCTTCCGTGTACCCGGAGATATAGAGAACTTTGGTTTCCGGCCGCGCCGCGCGAAGACTTCTGGCCAGCTTCGGCCCGTCCATCCCCGGCATAATCGTGTCGGTAATGAGCACGTCAATCCTGTCCCGGTGCTCGGCCGCGAGCGCAAGCGCTTGCTGACCCGAGCTGGCGCACAGCACGTTGTAACCTTGTGCCGCGAGAGAATCGCGCAACACCGTGCGAACGTCCTCTTCATCGTCAACGAGAAGAACTGTTTCCTGGCCACGGGCACTTCTAACTGAAGGTTTTGCGACGGAAGGCGTCTCCGTCGCAGGAGAAACTTCCGGGAATAAAATCTCAAACGTCGTGCCGGCGCCCGGCGCGGAGTCCACCCAGATCCAGCCGCCGCTCTGTTTGACAACACCATAGACAGTGGCCAGGCCCAGCCCGGTTCCTTTGCCGAGGGCTTTCGTCGTGAAAAACGGCTCGAAGATGCGCGCCTGCGTTTCCGCGTCCATGCCCACGCCCGTGTCGCGCACGGTAATTCGCACGTAGTTTCCTTGCGGCATGCCCGGCCGAGGCCTCACCGCGCTCGCGTCAGCGCGGAAGCGGTCCACGCCGAGAGTCACTTTGCCGCCGTCGGGCATGGCGTCGCGCGCATTCACAACCAGATTAAGCACCACCTGCTCGATTTGGCTTTCATCCGCTCGCACCCAAAGCGGTCCGTGAGTGAGCTCGAGTTGCAGCTCCACCGTGGCACCGACCAGGTGACGCAGAAGCGCGGCAATTTCCGCGACGACGGCCCGAAGATCCAGCGCGCGCGGTTGCAGCACTTGCTTCCGGCCGAATGCCAGCAATTGCCCAGTGATCGCCGCGGCACGGTCGGCCGCCTTCTGGATGGCCCCGACGTCGCGTGCTTCCACGGATCCCGGCGGAAGGCGCTGCGACAGAAGTTCCACGTGGCCATGGATAATGGTCAAAAGATTGTTGAAGTCGTGAGCGATGCCGCCGGCCAATTGCCCAACGGCCTCCATTTTTTGCACCCGCCGGAGCTGCTCTTCGAGACCGCGCCGGCTGGTGATGTCATACGTGATACCGCGCATCATGCGGGCTTTGCCCGTCGCGTCACGCAAGGCGCGGCCGGCGCTGGCGAGCCAGTGTTCCGTGCCGTCCGGCCAAAGCACGCGGTATTCGACGCCATACGTGTTGCCGGTGCGCAATCCTTCGCGGACCGCCTGGCGCACCCATTCGCGGTCTTCGGTATGGACGTATTCAATGAACTGTGCCGATGTCGTCGGAGCCTCTGCCGGCTTCAGGCCGTAGAGAGCACACGCACGTTCGTCCCATAGCGTGGCATCTGTTTCCGGATTCCATAGCCACATCCCCAAATTGGCGGCTTCGAGCGCCAGCCGCAGTCGCTCCTCGGATTCGCGCACAGCGTGCTCTGCTTCTTTCTGTGCGGTAACGTCATAGAGGATCCCGTAGAGCAACGGCGGCCGGGAATCCTCGCGGCGCAGAACCAGGCTTTCGTCGCGGAACCAGAAAACGCGGCCGTCGCGCGAGACCATGCGGTACTCCGCGAAGAACGCCGTCCCGGTATCCACAATCCGTTGTTCCTCCGCCAGAACGAGCTCGCGGTCGTCCGGATGGATATGCCTCAGCCAGTTTCCAGGATCGGCAAGCCATTCCTCGGGCTTGAGGCCAAGATAGTTCTCGATCTGGGGGCTGACGAAATGCCACGGCGCGGTTGCGCCGAACTCCGCGATATAAAAGATCCCGGGAATCCGCTCGACCAGGGAGCGGTAGAGCGACTCATCGGCAGCGGAGATCGCTACAGATCGTCCGCGCTTGTCGTTGACAAGCGATTCGGTGAGGCCGTCAGCTCTCGTGTCTTTCAATTGATCCTGTTTCCATGAAAAAGAATATCCGGCAAATCCCCGTGCGCGTCCGACGGGAGATGCATATCGCCTCAAGAATATCGATTTGTCCGATAATTTTAGTGTGGCTCCCGCGCTTGGGGTTGTCAATCCAGCTGATGTTCTGAAGTGACCGAAACGTTAGGCAATTCCTTCTTCGATTTATGCTCACGGCTTCTCAAATCGCCCCGCTGGCGGCCCGGTCTGTTTTATCCGTTGACGCCGTCGAACCGAACCGAAGCCCGCATTCCAGCGCGCAGGGAAGTGGTCGCCGCAGCTCCGCCCTCCTTTGTCCCCAAAGCCCTTCCCGCGCCGTCATCTAAGAAATAATCTTCCCTCCGCCGACTTCTCTGTCCCAGGCAACAACAAAACAATCGCCCGTTCAGCCACTTGCCGCGTTTCCTACCCAACTCAATCCCAAAATGGAACTGGCTGGCGCGGGGAAGGGGTGCGCCAGCCAGCCAAGCTCGCCCGAGAAGCCCGCATCCCGCACTCAAGGACCCCTGAAACGACCATGCACAATCGCAAGAAACCTGAGGAAAACCCGAAAATTCCTCTCAACATCGCGTCCTATAAGTTATATTATGTTAACTACGAAATCGAAGTAACCTAAGCTACCCCGGCTCCTCGGTTTAAAAGCCCGAAAGCTCCCACTGCCCCTTCCAGGTTCTACTTCTTCTCAGCGGGTTTCCCGGATTTTAGCTGTGCGAGTTCGTAGTTGATGTATTGCTCGAGCAGATGAGGATCGGCGCCAACAAGCCGCCGCCCATTCACGAAGATCGTTGGAGTGCTGCCGACTTCAAGCAACTGGCCGTTCGCGCGGCTGGCGTTGACGGCTTCACCCGCCGCCGGGCTAGCCATGCAGCTCTTGAAGGTATCGGCGTTCAGTCCGGACTGGCCCGCGTAGTCCGTCATCTTGGTCCAAGCGTTTGCGGCGGAGATGAGTTCCTGGTTGTCGTAAATAAGGTCGTACATCTTCCAAAACGCTTTGGCATCCTGCTGGTAGGCGCAGCGGCCCGCGATGGCCGCCGTTCGAGCCCACGGATGGATCTGCTCAATCGGAAAATCCTTGAAGACCACTCGGATTTTTCCCGCATAGGTCGGGAGCATGCCTCGTAGCGCGTCATGGAGGTTGCGGCAAACGGGGCACTCGAAATCCGAGTACTCGACAAGCGTGACCGGCGCCTTAGCATCCCCAATCGACGGAGCATCATTCATTTGAATCTTTGCCCTCGCCTCCGCCAGAGGATCCTTCGTCATGTCCGATAGCTCACCGCGGAAGAGATACCGACCATCCTTGCTGATGTAGAACTTTGCGGCTTCCTTATTCTCGCCGATGACCACGTTGATGGTGATTTCCAACAGTCCCTCGACGCCGCTCTCCTTGGGAGGGCCAACCGTGACCTGGACGTCGGGCCCAAAGGCATACAGATTCCGCAAATACGCTTCAATGCTCTTCTGCGTCTGTGAAGGCGCCGCGGTGGCGGAATTGCCGCTCGAAGAGTTTGTCTGCTGCGCACGCACGGAGGGAATAAGCGCAACAAAGACAATCAGAATCACAACCCGCAACAAGTTTTTCACGAAAGACCTCACCGTCTAAGGGATGAATTTCTGAGCGATCGGGAAGGGCCGGCCAAAGCCAAAGGCGCGCGAGGTGATCTTCAATCCCGGCGCGGCCTGCTTGCGTTTGTATTCGTTGCGGTCCACCAGCAGCGCGATGTCGCGGACCAGTTTCAAGTCGAAGCCATAATGATCGGCAATCTCCTGCGGACTCCGCAAGTCTTCGATATAGGCTTTGAGAATGCGGTCCAGGACGTCGTACGGCGGCAAGCTATCTTCATCCTTCTGTCCCGGGCGCAATTCGGCCGAGGGTGGCTTCTCAATCGTCGAAACAGGGATCAGTTCCCTGTCGCGATTGATCCAGTGCGCCAGCTCATATACCATCAATTTCGGCACGTCGGAAATGACCGCAAGTCCTCCAGCCATGTCACCATACAGTGTGCAATACCCGACCGCCAGTTCCGATTTGTTTCCCGTGCTGAGAACCATGGACCCAAATTTATTGGAAAGCGCCATCAGGTAATTGCCGCGAATACGCGCCTGGATGTTCTCTTCCGTTACATCCTCGGGCCGGCCAGCGAACGCGGGTTCCAGCGCCCCCTTGTACTCCTCAAAAACGCTTGTGATCGGCAAGGTGATGACCGGGATGCGCAGATTCTTCGCCAAGCTTGCCGCGTCCCGCTTGCTGCCTTCCGAAGAGAATGGTCCCGGCAAAGAAACGCCGAGGACATTTTCGGCGCCCAGCGCGTCAATGGCGATGCTGGCCACGACCGCGGAATCGATCCCTCCGCTCAAGCCAATCAGCACTTTCTTGAAGCCGCATTTGCGCACGTAGTCCGCCGTGCCTATCACCAGCGCCTGGTAGGCATACGCGATTTCTGTCGGCGGCTGTTCGTGAATCTCGCCCTGCCCCGTGACCGTGTCAAAGAGAACCAGGTCCTCTTTAAACGCCAGCGCCTGCGCCGCCACGCGGCCATCCGCGGTAATGGCCATGCTCGCGCCGTCGAAGATCAGATTGTCGTCTCCTCCAATTTGATTGACGTAGACAATGGGACGCTGCTGCTCCATAGCGATGGCACGCAGCATTTCAATGCGCAGATTTCTTTTGTCGATGGTGTAAGGCGAAGCGGAAATATTCAGAAGGACGCTAGTTCCCTGCTTAATAAGCTCCACCACCGGATCGCGCTCATATAACCGCGTCGGCCAGAAATTCGGATCGTTCCACACATCCTCGCAAATCGTGATCCCTAGCTTTTCGTCCTCGAAGCTGTAAACGACCTGCTTTTCGGCGGGCTGAAAGTAGCGCGACTCGTCGAACACGTCATATGTCGGCAGCAGCATCTTGCTTTGTTCGAAGACGACGCGCCCACCGCAAAGCAACGCCGCTTTATTGGCCACGGATTTGCCCGTGCCATTCCGCACGCGCCCGGCGTAACCAACCAGGCTGGGCATCGAAATCTTGGCCGCCAGCGCTTTCAGTTCATCAATATTTCGGTCCAGAAAAGTTGGTCGCTCCAGAAGATCCTGAGGAGGATAGCCGCACAGGCAAAGCTCGGTAAAAACAGCAAGGTCCGCACCTCGCTGTTTGGCTTTCTCGGCCAAACTCAAGATACAAGCGGCATTTCCTGCGAAGTCGCCGACGGTAGGATTGAACTGCGCGAGCGCTATCTTCATGCCCGGACTTTAGGATACGGTCGGAACTCCCAGATTGCAAATACCGCCGACTACGTTATTTCCAAAAGCCACCCATCTCCGAAGCCTAGAACAGGTTAGCGGAATGGTTTGGTACTATCCTGGCTGTACGCGACACGCATTGCGAGGTAAAGTCAGATGCTCCACCGATATAGGGCTAAAGCAAGGTCTGTTGAAATTCAATCTTGCTTTGTACTCTTCCTCTTAACAATTTCTTTGACGGCCGACGCGCAGACCACGTCGGCGCCCAAGGAACTTTCTGCTACAAGTTCCGATGCCCTGACGTTCTTGAAAGAGGTATTCGAACAATATGCTCACGCAACCTCCTACCACATCGAATCCGTCGAAGAGACCTCTCTCGTCGGCGAGTTTAGTCGGAATTGGACCAAAACTCTAACAACCGCCATTGTCGGCCACGGCAACCAGTATCGCTTTGAGACTCGGGGGGATCATGGATATGGATTGCAGATTTCCGACGGCAGGATCGAATGGATCTATTACCCACCTTTCCAGCAATACATTCAACGCGAAACCCCAAGTACGGGCCCGAGCAACATCCAGGCTCCCGGGTTGCGCTCCCTAACCACGGCGCACAACACCACACAAAGTTTTTCTAATTTGCAGAAGTTAATCCACACCGCGGTGTATGCGCCCGACGAAAGCATCGAGGTCAACGGCAAGAGTATCATCTGCCGAGTGATTAGAACCGAAGGAGAGCTCCCTGGAACCTCGGCACAGATAAGCACACGTTTTATCTTCTGGATCGACAAACAGACGAACGTTATCCGAAAAACGACCGAACAACGGGAAGGGCCGCTTCATCCAACGGAGCACGATGTGAACTACGTTATGGAACGAACCGTGATGTACCCCGTGGCTAATCTCGCACCGGCGTCCTTGTCGGATCTGGAGTTTACGTTTACGCCTCCCGTGACGGCGAGTTTGGTTCGGGAATTCGAAGTTAACGATCGAATTACCGCGGGGATTCGATCGTTTGCCGGCAAGCAAGCTCCAGAAATAAGCCTCAAGACTGCAGATGGCAAAGACATTAACCTGAAATCGTTTCACGGGAGGCCGGTGTTGCTCGACTTCTGGGCAACATGGTGCGCAGGGTGTATCGATTCACTTCCCAGGATCGAAAAACTCTACCAAGAAACAGCTAAAAGCGGACTGGTTTTGCTTAGCATCGATGAGGACGAAGAGCCCAAACAAGGTGACGACTTCTGGAGCAAGCACAACGAGCCGTGGCCAAATTTCCATGCCAGCGCCGACGTACTTGGCCACTTCCCGGAGCATGGCATTCCCTACTTCGTGCTCATCGATGCCTCCGGCCAGGTCGTTTTTTCAGCTGGTGGACTTGACGAGGCCGCCATGCGAGCCGCTCTCAGCAAACTCGACCCTGCATTTGGCGCACTATCCAAAACTCCAGCGCCCTAGCCGTGCGCATAACCCAAGGGCGCATCAGCTTTCCTTCCGCGGCTTCTGCGCGAGCAGGCTGGCAATTCCCTGCCCGGCCCGCAGGTCGCGATAAAAAAGCGCGCGGAGCGTTGGGAAGGCTTCGCGAAGTTCGCCCGTTTCGAGAAGATAATCCGGGCTTCGCGGGCCACCCTCAAATTCCAGTTGCCCCCGCGTAAATGTTTCAAACAGGAGAACGCCGCCTGGCCGCAGCGAACGAGCCATCTGTGCAAACAACGATCGTTGCAAGTATTGGAAACACAGAATCAAATCGAAGGTCTGCTCCGGAAGAGTGACCTGCTCGATGTCCGTATGGAAGAGCTCGATGGCTCGCCGCGCACGCCTGCCCGTTCTTTCAAAGCTCCCGACGCGGTCAACGGAGATGAGCTCCGCCCGGGCCCGAGCTTCCAGGATGTCCAGCGCCACGCTCGACCAATCCAGTCCGATGACATGCTGCCCGCGTTCTGCAAGCGGCAACGTGTGACGGCCCGTTCCGCAAGCCACATCCAGCGCTGGCCCGCGCGGCAGGAGGGGCAATAGTTCGCGCACAATACTGGCAGGTTCGGCAGGAGCACTCTCCGCAGCCAAACGATGCTTGGCGTCCCATTCAAACTCACTAGATGGCATAGAAAAAGGCTCCTGAAGGATACCTTCAGGAGCCTCAAAAATCCTCAAAACGCTTACAGAGACTGCACGGTTAAACGCTGAACGAGCTGCCGCAGCCGCAGGTGCTCTTCACATTGGGGTTGTTGAACTTGAATCCCGCACCTTCGATCGTCTCGATGTAGTCAATCTCGATTCCATCCAGATACATCGAGCTCATCTGGTCCACCGCGACCTTCAACCCGTCAAAGTCGAAAATCTGGTCCGCGTCGCTGGTCTGGTTCTCAAACGCCATATGGTACTGAAAACCGGAGCAGCCGCCCCCGACAACCGCCACGCGCAGCGCAGCCGGCGCTGGACTCTGCATGCTCATGATTTCCTTGACCTTGGTACTAGCAACGGGCGTCAAATTGATCATAATTCCTCTTGGCCTCCGCTCGCAGGCGTACCTGCGAAGCTAACAACAGCCCCATTATAGCAAAATCCGTGGACTACTGCACTGCATCCCTGTTCTTGTTACGAAACCCCAACTGCCGCCGAGTTTCGACAAGGTTCGGTGCTTCGCATACAATTAGATGCCTCTATGAGACACAAAGTTACCTTGATCCCCGGCGAGGGCATCGGGCCGGAAGTCGCCGCCGCCACCTGCCGCGTTCTGGAAGCTTCCGGAGTCGAGTTCGATTGGGAAGAGATTGAAGGCCGGACCGATAAAGCCACCGTTGAGGGGCAATTAGTCAACCAGGCCGCGGTGGATTCCGTGCGCCGGAATCGCGTCGCGCTGAAAGGCCCCATGGCCACGGCCATTGCCGGTGGCGCACCCAGCGTAAACGTAGCCCTGCGCAAGACGCTCGACCTCTACGCCAATTTGCGCCCGGTAAAAAACCTGCCCGGCGTTAAGTCGCACTTCGAGAATGTAGATCTGATCCTCGTCCGCGAAAATACCGAGGATTTGTATTCTGGGCTGGAGCACGAGGTCGTCCCCGGAGTTGTCGAGAGCCTCAAAATCATCACCGAAAAGGCCTCCACGCGTATCGCGCGTTTTGCCTTTGAATATGCGCGGCGCCACGGCCGCAAAACGATCCATGCCATTCACAAAGCCAATATCATGAAGCTCTCCGACGGCTTGTTTCTCCGTTCGGTCCGCACTGTGGCCGCGCAATTCCCTGAAATCGGGTACAAAGAATTGATCGTGGACAACGCCTGCATGCAAATCGTCATGGACCCGCTGCAATTTGACATGCTGCTGCTCCCCAATCTCTATGGCGACGTCATGAGCGATCTCGCCGCAGGCTTGGTCGGAGGCCTCGGCGTGGTCCCCAGCGCCAATATCGGCGATGAAAGCGCGCTCTTTGAAGCCGTCCACGGGACCGCGCCGGACATCGCCGGCAAGGGTCTCGCAAATCCCACTGCCCTGCTCATGAGCGCCCTTCTCATGCTGGAACATCTCGGAGAACGCACCGCCGCCCGGCGCATCTCCGCTGCCTTAGAAAAAACCTATCGCGAAGGCAAGCACACCACACGAGATGTCGGCGGACCTGCGGGCACCAATGAATTCGCCGAAGCTGTGATCGCTGCCATGAAAGGACAATAGCCTCCTTCTTTCACACAGATTTCAAAAGTACTAGTAGTCCCAACTCACTAAAGTGCTTGCCTTTTGAACCACATGCGTGTCACCATCCCTCCGTTGAGCCCCGGGTGTCCCCCCCAAGGTGGCAAATGCAAAGAACTCGATATCCAGAGCGTCGGCGCACTACGCGCCTTTCCCTACAGATTCCTGTCATCGTGCGCTGCCGTCTGCCCGAAGGCGAAACGATCGATTTGAAGGGGTCCACCTATGTTGTGGGTGCCAATGGCGCCCTCCTGCTCATGGACACGCCACTCATCCCCGGCCAGAACGTCCGTGTTTTCAATGAGATGACCGCGGAATCGGCGGAGTGCTTCGTCACTTCCTTGCGTGAACAGAGAGACCGCCGCTTCGTTGGGATTGGCTTCGCCAACCCCAACGTCGACTTCTGGCACATTGTCTTTCCGAAGGCCGGTACCCGCCAGGCCATTCGCTCCTCGCAAACGGGCGGACTTGTACCCCCGGGCTTCCGTTCGGAAAACCCTCCTCAGTTCTAAATTATATCTAACGCGCAAAACGCGCAGCTTCAATTGCTCTGGGGAATATAGATCTGGTAAACCATCAGATACACGATCACGCCGGTCACACAAACATAGAACCACAGCGGCAACGTCCATCGCGCGATCGCTCGGTGTTTGTCAAACTTTTCCACCCAGGCGCGGCGCAGCGTAATCAGAATCAGCGGCACAATCACAATCGCTAAAATGGTATGTGAGGTTAGCAGCACAAAATACACGGGCCGAATCCAACCGTGTCCCTGAAAAACAACATGCCCCACGCGATAGTGATAAGCCAGGTAGGACACCAAAAACACGGCTGACACCGCGAACGCCGAAATCATGAATCTCTTGTGCACCTCCCGCTTGCCCGCCCGGATTGCCGCATAGCCGCACGCCAGCAAGACTCCGCTGATTCCGTTGAGAGAGGCATTAAACGCCGCGTGTGAAAACATAGGGTGGTATAGGTCCTTCCTGTGGCGGCCCTTTTTGAATCGATTTGATCAGCGCGGGATTTTGTCGTAGACCATCAGTCCCAGCAACAGGGGAATGTGCAAGACCGTGGCATGCATCAGCCATTTGGCGCGCGTGTTCGTTTTGTTGCTGGCGGCCCACAAACAAACTTGCAATAGCGCTGTGCTGAGGACCAGCGCCCCAAAAAAATATGTAATCCCCGCCAAGCCCACCATCGCCGGCAGCAGACTCACGCCCACGAGTGCGGCGGCATATAGAACGATTTGGCGAAACGTGCGCGTCCCTTCGCGATCCACCACCGGAAGCATCATGATGCCGGCGCGCGCGTAATCTTCCCGGTACATCCAAGAGATGGCGTGGAAATGCGGGAATTGCCAGAGAAAGAGAATCGCAAACAGCAACCAGGCGCCGCGATCCAGCGAACCGGTCGCCGCAACCCACCCGATCATGGGCGGAATCGCACCAGGAAAGGCTCCGACAAACGTCGCCCAAACGGTGCGACGCTTCAGTGGCGTATAGGCCAGCAAGTAGCTCAAGCACGTCGCCACCCCAAGCCCCGAAGCGAGAGCGCCCGCCGTCAAATACAAGTCCACCGCGCCGGCGATCGCAAGCAGCAAGCCGAAAGCCAGCGCTTCGCGCGGCTGCAAAACGCCACTCGGCAACGGGCGCGACGCCGTGCGCCGCATGTACCGGTCGGATTCACGTTCGATGTAATGATTCAGCGCCGCCGTGCCTGCAGCAATCATCATCGTGCCGAACACCGTGTGAATCATGTGCAGCCAGCCGACGGGCCCCTGTGCCCCCATGTAATAACCGGCAGCGGTCGTCATCAGCACAAGAAACGAAACATCGGGCTTGGTCAACGCCACATAGGCATTGGCGCGCGCCGCCAGTGTAAGTTCCGTTGCGCCTGTCGTGCTCATCCGATGCTCACTTGCCGGGCAGAAGTCGCCGTAACTTCTCCGCGGCCAGACACCAGCCGGTAGCATAGCAAAACGATCAAGATCGAAAACGCAAATAGAATCGCGCCAACCACGGTGTGAATCACCGTCAGCAGAACCATGATCGGCATCGGCTGTGGAGCATCCACAGTGCTCATCCGCGACCAATAGGCGCCGAAGCCAAGGAGGAGCTGAGTCCCGAAAATGGCGTGCAGCAGAATACGCGCCTTGGAGAGTTCCCGTGACACGCCAAAACGCTTCCGCAGCGCCACCGCCGTCCAGATCACCATTCCGAGTACCACCAACGCGCCCGCCATGTGCGGCCACACGGGGATCTCCTTGTGCCGGAAGCCCGCGCCGAGGATCACTTGCAAATAAATGATGGCGGCGTTCAGAATCACCAAAAAATAGATCGAAGGCCATCCGCTATCCTCTAATTGCGGCCGCTCGGAAACCCACCATTTGCTCGTGAACACCGCAATGCTTAAGGCCGCCGCGAAAACAATTTGCGCGAAACTCGCGTGCACCACCGGCAGCCAGTAATGCAGCAGTTGCCGCACCACCTGTCCTCCGAGAATCGCTTGCGCGAGTACTCCGCCAACGGCAATCGCCCCGAACCAGCGCAGCCACGGCCGCGATTCCGTCTTCCACAAGAGAATCGCAAGGAGCAGCACAAGGATTCCCAGCACGCCCGCAATCACGCGGTGCGAGTGCTCAAAGAACGCGCCTCCCGCCAGCATTCGCAAAGACGGAAACCAAGTGCCAAAAGATTTTGGCCAGTCGGGGACGGATAGCGCCGCGTCCTTTGAAGTGACGAGCGCCCCGGCAACGAAGAGAAGTACGGTCCAGCAGACGACAAATACCGAGTATTTGTGCACACCCGCGTTGTAGGTGGTGGTCATAGCCCAAGTCCCAGCGGCGGATTATACATACAATGCCCTCAACGGGCCACTGTGGAAAGCCGCGCGGACGGCCCGCCGGCATCAATCCCTGCGGCACGCAGCACCAGGTCCGCCAGTGCCCCGATAAAGAGCGGTGAGTCCCCCACCGCCGGCATCATACGAAACTTCTCGATGCCCAGGTTTTCCGCCTGTTCGCGCGCTTCGATATTGATTTCGTGCAGCGTCTCGATATGCTCGGTCACAAACGAAATGGGGACCACCAGCATCTCTTTCACGCCTTCCTGCCCTAGCCGTTCGATGGTCCCTGTAAGCGGCGGCTGCAGCCACTTCGCGGGGCCTACGCGGCTCTGGTAGCAAAGCAAATGCGTCCTCGGCCAGCCCGGATAGTTTTTCTTGCCCAACTCGCACGCCAGCTGCACCGTCTCCTCGATCTGCTTTGGATAAGGATCGCCCTTCTCCACCAGGCTCATCGGCAATCCATGCGCGCTGAAAACGAGATGAATCCTCGAGCTATCCGCGAATTGCCGCAAGACAGAGCCAATCCGCTGCACCAACGCCTGAATATAGAGCGGGTGATCGTGGAAATTATTGATGGTGCGCTCCGGCGGTTTCCCCGCCGGCTTTTTCCATTCCGCCTGATCGGCCACGCGCCGCCATTCTTTCAGGCTGCTAAGCGTCGTCGCGTACGAATACTGCGGATACAACGGCAAAAGCACAATCTCATCCAGCGCTCCGGCTTTCCCTAGCAACGCCACGGCCTCAGAAGTCATCGGCCGCCAATAGCGCATCGCCGTAACCGCCACCGGCTCAATGTATGGAGAGACAGCCTCAACCAGCCGCACACGTTGCCGTTCCGTAAGCATCCCAATCGGCGAGCGCCGCCCAATTTCCGCGTATTTCCCCGCCACGGGCACCGATCGCCGGGAGGAAATCAGCTTCGCAATCGGCCGCCGTAACAGCCCCAGCGGCCCCAAGGGTATGATGTCCGGATCGAGAAATAAGTTCAAAAGAAATGGCTCGACGGCCTCCAGCGAATCCGGCCCCCCGAGCTGGAACAGCACGATCCCGACTCGCTTCTTCCCTCCCACGTTACTTCCCTCGATTCAGCGAGTCTTTGAGCTGTTTCAGTTCGTCCCGGAGCGCGGAAGCACGGCGCGCCACGGACAGGTAGTAAACGAAGAAAATCCCCCACGCGAAAAGGTACGCTGCAAACACGCTGTCCAGGTTCTTCATGCCGCCTCCGCTTCGCGACGCACGATGTCCAGATCGCCGCGCATGGCTTCCAACTTGTACCGCGCCAGCAGCAGCAAGGTCATTAACGCAAGCATGGCCATCCAGGAAAAGAACAGAACTTTCCACATCGTGGGATCGAGACCCGTGCCGGGTCCGCCCATGACAACCGGCTGTGGGTGTTGCGTCCTCCACCAGCGGATCGAACCAAATACCAGCGGCACATCAAGAAACGCGAAAATCCCGAAGAGCGCGCTAAATAGTGCGCGCCGGTCGGGCTCTTCCACCAGCGTGCGCAGCAAAAGATAGGAAACGTAGAGAAGCCAGAGCACAAACGTCGAAGTCAGCCGCGCGTCCCACGTCCACCAAATTCCCCAAACCGGATGCGCCCAAATGGGCCCCGTCACGAGAACCACCGTCGTAAACGCCAGCCCCACTTCCGCCGCGGAAGTCCCCAGCCAATCCCATTGCGGCGCGCGGCGCCAAACGTACATCAGGTTTCCTACAAAACAGATGAAAAACGCCGTGAGGCCCGCCCAGGCGCTGGAGACGTGCAGAAATAGGATGCGATAGATTAGCCCCTGCTTGACGTCAGTCGGTGCAATAAAAAACGCGCCGTACGCCGCCGCCACCAGCAAAAGCACAACTATCGCGCTGCCCAACGCGTGTTTCGCCATGCCTTCATTCCTCCAGGAGATATTCGCCTAAAAGCCATAGAGCCGTAAAAAAAACCACATCAAACACCACCAGAAACTCGATGCCCTTCCATTCCATGAATGGCTGCGCGTCCAAAAGCCCGACCGTCACTTGCGTGCTGGCAACCAGAACGGGAGTAAGCAGCGGCAACAGCAATAGCGGCAAGAGCAGTTCGCGCATGCGCGCTTGCGCGGAAACCGCCGAGAGCGCCGTTCCGGCAATCGAAACGCCCAGGCTCCCCAGGAAAAGAACCAGAACAAGCCGCCCGAACACCGGACAAATCGGCACGTTAAACAATATCGAAAACACCGGCAGCATCAGCAGCTCCGTCAGTAGCAGGAACAATGTGTTGGCCGCGAGCTTAGCGACAAAAATCGTAAAAGGATCACTGACGGAAAGACGCAAGGCACTCAACGTGTCATTGTTTTGCTCGCGCAAGAAGCACGGTTGCAGCATGAGCGACGCCGCAAATAAAAACGCAAGCCAGAGCAGGCTCCCGGCAAATCTTCGCGACTCCGCAGAAGTCGGGTCGAACGTAAAACTAAAGAGCACGACAACGATGAGGATAAACACCACCGTCGTCGTCAAAAGTTCGCGCGAACGGAACTCCGTGCGAAGTTCCTTGCCCAGCAGCACCGCGGTATTGGAGAGCAGCGCCATTCACGCGTCCGCAAACGTCAGGATCGAGCGGAGATTCGCGCCACTGCGCGTGTCCGCCATGACCAACCCGGCATCCAAGCGAATCGCCCGCGTGGCCAGGGCGGAAATTTCCGACTCGCCGTGCAGGCTCATCAAAATGGTTCGCCCCGTATCCCGCAGGCGCCGCAGTGTCTCCGCAAACCAGGCCACGCCTTGCGGATCGAGTCCAGTCGCGGGCTCGTCTAAAAGCAGCACCGTCGGATCATTCAGCAGCGCCCTCGCAATGGCCACGCGTTGCCGCATTCCGCGCGAAAACGTTCGCACCAGGGACCCGCGACGCTCAATCAGTCCAACTTCCCGCAGCAACGTTTCCGCGCGCGCGGCTGGTTCCGCAATTCCCTGCAATTTCGCGAACAAGAGAAGATTTTCTTCCGCCGTCAGCTCGTCGTAGACCATCGTTGCATGCGCCACGAAACCCATTCTCGCCGCCGCTTGGTTCACGTTTCCGCCGCCATTTGAAAAGTTCACCGTTCCCGCCGAGGGCCGCACCAGCCTTGCCGCAATTCGCAAAAGCGTCGTCTTCCCGGAACCGTTGCGCCCCGCAAGCGCCACGCACTCTCCCGCCGCCACCTCAAGCGAGACGCGGCGCAGGGCGTAAAGCCCGCCATAACGCTTTTCAATATTCTCGAAGCGAATTCCTGTGGGAGAAAAACCCGGAGCCGTCACCTGGCGGCCTCGGAGAGAGCCAACTCACGCGCAGCGTCCAACGCTTAGCCTCGCACGAGGTCGCGCAGCACCTTTTCCGCGCGCGCACGTTCCTGTACGTACTCTTGCTCGGAGATGGTCCCGGCCTGGCGGCGCAGCTCCAGCCTAAACAATCGTTCCTTAAGCGCATCCAGACTCGTTCCAACGGCGGCGTCCACTTCCGCCAGGCTCGACGCACCGTTGGTCGGAACACCCGCGGCAGCTGGCGGAGCTGCCGGCGGTTTCGCTTTCTTCGGCTTCGCGGCAGGAGCCTCGTCCTCCGCTGGCACAGGCCCTGCAACGGCCACGACCTGCTTGCGCGCAAGAAGGATCGCGCCCAGCGCAAACAGGCAAACAAATCCCACAATCACGGGCCACTTCAACACATCCAGCCGTCCCGGAACTTGCTGAATAGTTACGCCGCCGCCTTCTCCACCGCCCTGTTGGCTGTCCCGGTTCTGTTGCCCTTGGCCGCTGCCCGCATTGGCATCTTGCGGAGGCGCCGTCCCCGAGACGTTCACCGCGACCACTGTCCCTGCGGGAACATCGTCTCGTCCGTACACGTTCATTCCCTGCTCTTGTCCGCCGGGATTCAAACCATCGCCGCTCACCTGCATCGTCGGAGGCGCCACCACCAGCAATCTCCCGCCGGGATACGTGGTTGGAATCTTCACTGTCGCGGCGTTACCGGCGTAAGGAAGCTCGTACGAATAACGCACTGTGCTCTGCCCCGGCCGGAACGAGTACGCAATCGAATAGCGATTATTCTTCTTGTCAATCGGAAGTTGCACCACCGGCATGCCCGCGGGGCCTGCCGCCGCTATTTGTTGAAGCCGTCCCTCTTTCGGAAGAGAAAAATCAAAATTGCCATCCGCGCGATAATAGGCCTGCGCCGGCTGAGACTTGTTTTCGACCTCATATTCCTCGCCAACAATCAGCGTGGCGCCGTTCGGCTGAAATATAACAATATGCGACGTCACGTTGATGGTCTTGGGGTCTTTCGAAGACTCGAATATTTCCACCTGCACGGAACTTGTTCCCGGCGGCACCGGCTGGTGAAAATTCACGCCGTGATACACCGCGCGGATGAGCATCGGCTGTGCGCCAAGCCCCGGATTGTCAAACGTGAATTCGCCCTGCGCGTCGCTTTTGGAATTCGCCACCGGCTGCATGCCGCCCTGCAATTGGATCAGGATGACTTCAATCCCCGCCGCCGGCTGCCCCGTCGTGCCATTTTTCACCGTGCCGTGCACCGTGCCTGCCCGCGCGGCGGCAAACGGCGTAAGCGCCAACATCGCAATGAACGCTCGCTGCAGGAAGCGCCGCATCATGGCGCGCTCCCGCCCGCCGAAGCGGGACGAATTCCGCGTGGCCGCTTGATTTCCGCTTCCGTCACGCGGTCGATTTCGGCCAGCACCAACGCCGCTTCATTCTCAAGCGCCGTCTTCATTGCTTCAAAATCCCCTTCCGCATATTTTCCGGAGCGGTATTCAAACCGCAAATCGCGAAGATTGTCGTAAATCGTGTCCCGCCGCTCCAGCAACTGGTCCAGTTTCGTGCGATGCGGCGCAAGATCCGAGGCATCCGGTTGGATGTAGAAAATGAAAAGCATCGTGGCCACCGCCAGCGCGACGCACGCACCCAGCACCGCCCAGTCCGCCGACGCAATGGAAACAATTGCGAATATGGTGGCAAGCGTCACGATTCAGTCCTCGGTCTCGCGCGCTGCTTGCGCCCGGGCGCGTTCCAGCAAATCCGGAGAAACCTGCGGAGTGTTCACGCCCGATGGAGCCGTCGGAGTGGGCCGCTTCCTCCAGCGCGATATCACGAATACCACCAGCACCGTGCCGAATACCAGATAAACACTCGGCATCGCCCAAGCCACCAGGCTAAATCCCGACTTCGGCGGCTCCGCGTAAACCTTGGTGCCGAACTCCTGCACAAACATCTGCGTGATGGCATCTTCCGAGCCACCACGGTCCAGGGATTGATTCAACTCTTTTAGCATCCCGGCCGAGGTGGTGCAGCCCACATGGTTGCATTGTGTCAGCACCTGGCTGCAACCGCACATGCACATGAACTTGCCGCCAATTTGCTTGGCGCGGTCGGAGAGTTGCTGGGCATCGATAGGCGTAGTCAGCAAGGGCAAAATCGCGAACACCGCGAGCACAGCAATGCCAGCCAGCCGGCGTATCCTATTCACGGTTCCCTCGCATTGTTACAGTCGGAGTGAGGCCATGCGCCAACTGCTGGCTGGCGGGTTGCGGCGCGCCCGCAAGCACCAGCACCGCGCGCCGGTTCGGCAGCAGCGCCACCAACGTCCCAAAGACCACCACGACCCCTCCGAACCAGATCCACTTCACGAGCGGATTCAGAAACGCGTGGATCACCGGCAATTGCGTATCCGGGCTTTGTCCCGCGTATACGACGTACAGATCTTCCTTCAGCGTCGAATAGATCGCCACCATCGTCCCGTTTTCCGTGGTAGTCGCGAACCGCCGCTTCTCCGGATACAGCATCATGATCTGTTTGTTGTTCTGCAAAACTTCCACGATCATCCGCTCAGCGGTGTAATTTTTCTCCGGCTTTGTGTCAACGGCCTGCAGAAGCAGTGAGTAAGGCCCGATCTGCATCGTCTGGCCCAGCTGCATCTCTTTCTGCACGTCGCGGTTGAACGCCGCGCCGGACAGTCCGATAAAAACCAGCACCATGCCCATGTGCACGATGTACCCGCCGTACCGCCGCGTGTTGCGCATCGTCAAGTCGATCGCTGACGCTACCAGCGAAGCTCCTCCCCGCGCGCGAATCACCTTCGCCCCACGGAAAAATTCCATTCCGATGGTCGAAGCCACAAACACGCACAATATCAAACACACCAGCGAGTAAAACGCGCGGAAGCCGAACGCAAACGCCACGGCCCCCGCAACCAGCCCGATCATCAGCGGCCAGCCAAAATTGCGCTTCAAGCTCTCCCCCGACGTCTTCCTCCATGCCAGCAGCGGCCCGACTCCCGTCAAAAACAGCAACAACAAGCCAATGGGAATGTTCACCTTGTTAAAGAACGGCGCGCCGACGCTGATGCGATCTCCCGTGATCCATTCCGAAAAAACAGGGAACAACGTGCCCGAAAGAATGGCGATGCAAGCCACCAGGAAAAGCAGGTTATTGAACAGAAAGCTTGATTCGCGCGAAACCACCGAATCCAGCTGATTCTCGCTCTTCAAATAATCGCGATTCTTCAAGTACGCGCCCAGGCAGACCACAATAATGATCCCCAGAAAGCCCAGGAACCACGTGCCGATGCTCGATTGCGCAAAGGCGTGCACGGAGCTGACCACGCCGCTACGCGTCAACATCGTCCCCAGAATGCAGAGCAGAAACGTGCAGAACACCAGCCAAACGTTCCACACCTTCATCATCCCGCGCTTTTCCTGCATCATCACCGAATGCAGGAACGCTGTGCCCGTCAGCCATGGCAAGAGCGACGCATTCTCCACTGGATCCCAGCCCCAATACCCGCCCCAGCCCAGGACCGCGTACGCCCAGTGCGCGCCGAGCAAGATTCCCATGGACTGAAACATCCATGCAATCATCGTCCATTTGCGCGTCAGGTGAATCCACTTTTCGCCCGGGTAGCGCGCCAGCAGCGCGCCCAGCGCGAAAGCAAATGGAATCGTAAAGCCGGTATAGCCCGAATACAGGTTCGGCGGGTGAATCACCATTTCCGGATACTGCAGCAGTGGAGTCAACCCATTACCATCGGCGCGCGCCACCAGGTCCATCGCGCCATTCGCCCCGGGCACTGCAAGCGCCTTGAACGGGCTGGCCACAAAATTGTTCAGCGTCAGGAAAAAAATCTGCACGCCGGCCATTACCACTCCGACGTACGGCATTAACTCCCCGTTTTTATTCCGGTACGCGATCAGTACCGAGAAAACGTACACCGCCAGGAGGCAGCTCCAGAACAGCAGCGACCCTTCCTGCCCCGACCACAGCGCGGCAATCTTATAAAACGAGGACAGGTCGCGGTTGCTGTGCGCAACCACATACGCCACGGAAAAGTTATCGCTGAAGAACAGGTATTCGAGGCTTAAGGTCGCGAGGAAAATCAGGCAGCAGGTCGCGATACCCGCTTGCCGCGTACTCTTAATCAATAGTGGATGACGCGTGAGGATCGCGGCGATCCCGCCCACGAAGGCGTACACCGCACAAATAAAAGCTAGAACGAGTGCAAAGGAACCGAATACATCCACGAAGGCCTCGCCTCTCCCCGGCAAACGCCGGGCGCGTTACATGGTGCTAGGCTGGTTGGAACCCGCTGCCGCCCCAGTCATTTTCCCCGGCGCCGCTTCATACTTGGACGCGCACTTGGCCTGTACATGTTCCGCTACGAAGCGGCCTTCGGAATCCGGACTGCCTTCCACGAGAGCTTGGGACTTATCCACAAAGGTATCAGGCAGCGGATCGCTGCCAATGTAGCTGACCGGGAGCGTCTTCCCCTCCCCCTCAAGCACAAAATCCACTCGGCCGGAATAACGGCGGATGCTATTCGGCGCCACCGTGCCGCCCACGCGCATCCGTTGCTTCAAAGCTCGGCCCTGCAGCGTTCCGATCTCAGCGATTGTGTGGTAGTACGTCTTGCTTTCTCCGTATCCAAGCCACGCCAGAAACCCCATCGCTATAATAATTACCCCGATCCCGATGCCAAACTTCGCTTGCTTCTTCACTCGAATGCTCCTGCGGCGCCTGCTGTGCGACGATCCACTAAATTCTACCACAGATAAAAAAACGGTCTACCGGCTTCAAGCAGCAATTTGGTTCATCTATAAAGGCCAGTTCTGTACTGTCCTTTGGGTCAGCCTGTCACAGGCGACGCAAGCGCCTCGCGCAAACGAGCATCTGCCTCTTCTCCATCGCGGTCTTCCAGTTCAAATGGTCTGCCTCCGTCCAGCACGACGGGACATTCCAGCGACAGGGCCATGATTTGGTCCAACAACGGCTCCAGCGTCCGCGAGAATAGCACCACACGCTTCGGCTTCAGTGAACGCCGAATCCGAGTGGCAACGGCGGACAACTGGCGGGCAAGCAAAGGCGTGAGCCCCTTCGTGTCTCCCGAGACCTCTTCGAAGGGGCATTCCAGGACATGCGCAAGAAAAAATCCGCCACGCTGAAATTCCGTATGGACCGCGTCTGGATCCTTTCCAGCCAGAGAAACTCCCGCCGCGCTAAACACGCGCGCCGCTTCCAAGCGGAACTCTCCTTTAGGCGAATAGAGAAACTCGTGTTCATCCAGCGGCGACACACCGCCGAGCAGCAGCGTGTGAATATGCACCGGCCGGTACCGCGTGGCCCATTCCAGCCGTTCCAGCCGTCGCGCAATGTGCTCCGCGGGCGCCCTCTGTCCACACCCGTCGCAAATTATGGAAACTGTCTCGCTCATGAGCCCCGTGGCAAGTCTCTGTAGAGGCCGGGCTTTAGCCCGCCGTCCGACCCTGCCTTCAAAATGTAGTGCAATGTCCTGGGGACTGCAAATCACGATTCCAAAAGGAATCAGGAGAACAAACCGATGCCTTTGGGCAAGGTGCCAGGCAATCCCCCATCATTTCAAGATGGCACGGCGGCAGTTGAACGCCCAGAACAAGCGCTTCCCGACCTCAATTCAATCTTTAAATCTTACTGAAAACTGAGAACTGACAACTGAATACTCAAGAAGACACCGGCGTATCCGACGGCAGCTTCGCCCGCAAGCACCACTTCAGCTCCTGGCTCATCTCAGTGATTTCCATCCCCGGCATTACGATGAACTTGCAGCTCAGCATCTCGTGCGGCTCGTCCTCATCCGGCAACTGGCACGTCACCCGGCAATACTGGCAATCCTGATTCCAGCAGAACCGCCCGTACGGAATCGTTTCCGGACTGATGAACTGAAAACATCGCAAAAGCGAATTCCGCTCCGGCACCTGAAACTTCTTCCCGAAGACGGTAATCTCAACAAGTTTCTCGTAAGGACGGAAGGGTTCCGACATGACGAATCCTGTTCTCCGTGAACCGGCCTGCGCCGGAACACCTGGCCAACTGCCATCATTGCTCGCCACATCAGAGTAGAACGCGGCACCTACCCGCACAACGCCGCGTCCACCACGCGTTCCCAATCTGCTACGGGGTCGAATGGAGTCCTCAGGAATGCACGAAAGCGCGGAAACGGATCGGCTTTGCCGAGCCTTACCGGGTTGCGCCCCGCTACCGCTCCGGAAGCTTCTCCTCCAGCTCGCTGGCCAGCTTTTGCACGTCGGTGGCCTCGGCGAATCCCTGAACCTGCTGGATTGCCGATTTCACGTCCACGCCGCTGTGTTGACAGAGCTTTTGCAGCATCTGCAACATCATCGTCAGTTCCTGCTCCGCCAGCATCCCGACCTGTAGATCGAGATGCGCGCGCCTCTCCGCTTGCCGAGCCATGCGATTCTGGCTGATCAACACGCAGACGGTCAGAAAAACGCTCTCCGAGGCAACGAATAGCGCCAGAATGCCGAATGGGAAAGGATCGAAGGCTTTCACGCCGGGAATCAGACTAAGATTCAGGGTGATCCAAACAACAACTAGTAGCACGTGCAGCAGAAGGAATATCGGGCTGCCGATGAATCGCACGATGGCATCGCTCTCGCGCTCGGTCGCCGTCCGCCTCTCCAGCGCTTCCTCTTCCAGCTTGGCTATCGCGGCGATATTGAATTGCGTGGGATTTTTCGCGATTTGCTCGGACACCGCTTTATTCATGCACAAAACTCCCGCTAAGCCAGGCTTAACATTCAGGCGCTCGGTTCGCGAGTGATCAAGCAGCAGGACTCCTACTGCGGGGTGACCGCGCTGGTTTGCGTGGGAGCCCCGGTGTCAGCCGGATAAACGATGATCTCGACGGAGCCCCAGCCGCCATCGTTGGCTGAGACCTTCCCCTTTCCAAGCCCGAGCGTCTTGAGCTGCGCGTCATCAAAGGAGAAATTGCTCACCAGATAGTCTCGCACCACCATGGCGCGCGCCTGCGACAGTACCAAATCCTTCTGCGCATCTCCCGTCGTTCCCGTGGAAACGACAACCACGGCCACTCCAAACTCCGTGTCCGCCAGAAACTGGCCGGCAGCGCGCAAAGACTTCTGGTTCTTTGGCTTCGCGGTATCCTCTTTCTCGAACAGCTGCTTGGACTCGAACGTGAACGTTTTCAGCGGCGCCGTCGCGGGTAGCTGCGGCACTTCGTTTTTCTCCAGGTCGGAAGAGTTTTCATAGCCACGATTCTTAAAGTACCCGCGCAACAGGACGTTCTTTTTCATTGCTTCCATATTTTCCTGGAACGCGGCCACTCCCGCTTGCGCATGATTGACGGTGTCGCGCAATCCCACCGTCGTCTGATCCAGCTGCGTATAAATCTTCTTATCATTCACCAGCGCCCCGATAGTTCCCTGCCCCTGATTGATCTTCCCGCTGATGGCGCCCAGATTCGCCGCCGTCACCGTCACGTTCTGCAGCGCTTCCTGGCTGGTGTCCAGGAGCCCGTCGGCCTTCTTCATCAAATCCGCAATCACCAGCGGGGCTTCGCTCGAGATCGTGTCGTCATCCTTTACATTTTGCGCCTGCGCCGACCCAAACGAGATGGACACGTATTCGTTCCCCAACAATCCTTCGGTCTGGATGGCAGCTACGGAATCTTGCTTGATAATGTCGTGTGTCGAGCGCTGCAGATCCATCACTACGGTGATTTTATCGGTCGGGCGGTGCGGCAGTTCGATGCCTCGCACGCTGCCTGTGTGCACACCGCCTACGCGCACTTCCGCGCCCGGATCGAGCCCCACCACGGTGGCGAACTGCGCCTTCAACCGGTAGGTCGGCGTGAACAGGTACTGCTTGCTTCCGATGATGAAAACTCCCGCCGCCAGAATCCCCAGCGTCGCAATGATAAAAGCTCCCAGCCTCGCCGCACGTGACATATGCGCCCCCTATCCTTCCCGCTTCATGAATTCCATAACAAATTTGTCTTCGCTCTTCTCCAGCTCCTCAAAGTTGCCTTCGATCAGCACTCGCCCTTCGTGCAGCAGCGCAAGGCGATCCGCGATGGTCTTCGCGCTATGCAAGTCATGCGTCACGACGATCGATGCCATGTCATGTTCCTCTTCCAATTTCAGAATCAGCTCATTGATCTCGCCCGACGTGATGGGATCGAGTCCCGCCGTCGGTTCATCGAGCAAAAGGATGGTCGGCTCGAGCGCCAGCGCCCGCGCCAGCCCCACTCGCTTCTGCATCCCGCCGGAAATATCGCTCGGCATTTTCTTGAGATCCCCTTCCATTCCCACGCTTGCCAGCAGTTCCTTGACGCGCTCTCCCTGCTCCGCCTCCGTCTTTTTGGAATGGCGTTGCAGGGGAAACGCAATGTTCTGTTCCACCGTCAGCGAGTCGTACAGCGCCGCATTCTGAAATAAAAACCCCATCTTCTTCCGAATCTCGTTCATCGCATCGAGAGGCAGCTTGGTGATCTCCTCCCCGTGAATGAGAATCGACCCTGCGTCAGGTTTTTGCAGCCCGATGATCAGCTTCAGCAGCACGCTCTTGCCGCTACCGCTTCGCCCGAGGACCGCTAACGTTTCGCCCTTCTCGATGGTCACCGTAATCCCGTCCAGGACAATCTGGCTGCCGAAAGATTTCTGTAAACCGCGTAGGACCACGGCGGCCCCGTCACTTTTCCCGCCAGGGCTTTCCAGCGCCGTAGAGGCACCACTCTCTGCCACCGCAGGCAAGACGGCTTGTTCCGGAAGCATCATGGAAAGAACACCAGGATAAATTTCACCAAAACAACATCGGCGAGAATGACAAACAGGGACGACAGCACTACCGAGCTTGTCGCCGAAATCCCCACCCCGGCCGTTCCGCCCTTCGTGTTCATTCCCTGGAAGCACCCGATCATGCCGATGATCAATCCAAAAAATGCGGTCCTGAACGTTGGCGCCAGAAAGTCGCCGAACTTCGCGCCGACAAATCCTTGACTCACGAATCGGTGGAACGAAACCGGTTCCACCAATGTCTCTGCGATCCACCCGAAAAGCACCCCGCAGAAATCCGCCGCCAGCGTCAGCAGCGGCAGCATCAGGATGCAAGCCATGATCCGCGTGAACGCCAAAAACTTGTACGGATTGACGCCCGAGGCCTCGATGGCATCAATCTGTTCCGTCACCTTCATCGACCCCAATTCCGCGCCGATCCCCGCACCTACCCTCCCGCTCACCACCAGCCCGGTCACGATCGGACCCGTTTCGTGAATGATCGAATACACCAACGCCGCGGGAAGCATGGACTTCGCTCCGAATCGCACCAGGCTGCTGCGGCTTTCCAGGGAAAGCACGAATCCGATGGCCGCCCCCGCCAACGCCACCACCGGCAACGACTTCGAACCTATTTCGTCGAGTTGTCTCAGCAGCTCACGTCCCTCGAACGGCCGCCGCACCGCCGAGCGCAGCACTTGCCACGCAAAAAGGCCAAGCTCCCCAAACCATTCGAGGAAGTGGTTGATCAAATTTCCAATGAAATCGAGGGGAGAGGACGAGAGCGTCGCAGCCGGTCCTGCGTCCGGGCTCATCCAGCGGCGAGGAATCCTGGCGTCGTGGCTTACCATGTTGGTCTACTGTTTCGGAGTGCCGCCTGCGTCCGTTCCTGAAAATGCCGGCCGGTGAACACGGCTGAACAGCGTGTGCGGTCCTCCATAAATAAATTCAAGAGCCAGATTTTCTCCCGCGAACGCCAGGAGGTTGTAGTTCCCCATGCGCAACGCGTCTTTGGCCCCGTAGCGCCCCGGATACCATGCATACACCGCCGTCATCGTTCCCGCATAGGGCGCAACGATCGCCGCCAGGGATACTTGGCTATGGCCATCCTCCCCACGCCGCGCCGTCACCGTCGAAATCATCGCGTGCCTCAGCCGGCGAAAAAATCCTTTGCACTCGCATCGGTAATACAACGTGTCTTCCCGGAAGGCTTCCGCCAGGCCGTAGCGCGTCGTCGTCGTTACCGCCGCGATCGCCAGGTTCGACCCAAATCGCTGCCCATATGCCTTCGCCCCCTGTCCCCACTCCGGCGGAGTTCCCTCGGCTTGGTTGACGCCCGCTATAAATGCGGCTCCGGCGATCGGATAGGGCCCGAACGCGTCGAAGAGGTAGGCCCGCAGCTTCATTTTCTCCGTCGGACGCGCGTACACTACATCCACTGCCGGCTGTTTTATAGTCGGTAAGTTTGAGTTTTCGCTGATCGAAGACGACGTATTCGAATCCACCGTGGATTGCGCTCTTCCGGACGGCGCGAGCACTCCAAAGCCTGCAATCGCGAACATCAGAAAGCCAAACCGGCTCATCTTCATGTGCACTTCTCTCCTTGCCAGAACCTTCCAGCTTGCACTCGAGGATGGCCGCAGCAAAACGGCCCGAGAGGGACCAAATCCTTAGAACCACAAATACCACCTTCAGAATTCCGCTGTCTGTGCTAAAGGGCACACCAGCCGCAACGCCCGCCGCATTCCAGCTTCCCTTCGGCCGCGCGTCCCAAACGCAACCGCTTCATGCGCTTCCAGGTTCACCTGTAGTTCTCTTCGAGTTCACCCTCAGTGCATTGCGTTCTTTTCGGACTTGCCTCAATGTGCGGCTCATCTCAAGGCATTGGATCAGGGCCAAAAGCCAGGAGAGTGGCGGACCACTTCAATGGCCGCCGCAAAATGAGAAAAAGGAGAGTCACATGAAAACCCGTGCCATCGTAGTTTCTATCGTTTTGGGACTCTTTCTCCTCGCGGCCTCTGCGCCTTCCCAGGCACAGCAGCCCCTCCGGGTGAAGATCCCCTTCGCATTCGTTGCGGACAACACCACGCTTCCCGCCGGTGAATACATGGTTCAACCCGCCAGAGACGGCTCGCCCGCCCTGATCCTCCAGCGCATCGACGGCCGCGGCAACGATTCCGTCATCGTCATGACCCACCCCGCCGAATCCAACAGCGAGAAGCTGCAGAGCTCTCTGGTCTTCCACGTATACGCTGAGGGCTATTTCCTCTCCGAGATGTGGACCGTCGGAAATCGTTCCGGTCGCCAGCTCCACACTTCTCGCATCGAGAAGCAGCTCGCCAAGAACGAAACCTCCCACGAAGTCGTTTTGGTGGCCAGCCGCTAGGAGCCCAGGCGCTAAGACACCCCAAGCGCCACCAATCGTAAGCAGACGGGAATCCGGTCACCCCGGATTCCCGTTCCCCTTTTTTATGGACTCCTCGTCCATCCTCCCCACCTCCCGCGGCTGATCCACCAGCGCATCCACCCGTTCCAGAAACCGCACGGTATGCGCCAATTTCGCATTACGCCCGAAACGCCTCCTCATCCACCCACCGCGAATGTATATAGAAAAACCGCCCAAATCCCGCCCCGACCGGAACACCTGAAAACTCAATCAGATATTTTATTAGGGAATTTTTTCTTCGCCCCTGCGGTTTAATACCGGCGAGAGGCGTGATTGAGCTTCCGTCACAACCTCTAAGCACGCTTGTATAGGAACACCAGGGGGAAACTTCTCGATGTCAAACCGTTATATTCAACTAGTAGTTCTAGGCGTCAGTCTTTTGGTACAGCCTACCGGCTCCTACAGCGCCTCCGTGGAAGCTAAACAGCAGAGTCCTCAGGTCCCTTCTTCTCAGCCAGTCAACCCAGTTCTGCAGTGGAATCGAACACTTCTTGCGATCGTCCGCACGCCTGGCGCGCAGCCGGCCACGATTCATCCGACACGGAGCTTTGCGATCCTGCATGCAGCGATCTACGACGCCGTGAATGCGATTGACAGAACGCATCGGCCATACCTTGTTCGCCTTTCCGGCGTGTCTCGGGATGCTTCCCAGGAAGCGGCAGCATCCGCAGCGGCGCATGAAGTTCTGGTTGCCCTCTATCCGGGATTTGAGGCTACGCTCGATACCCAGCTACAGCAGTCCCTGGCAGAAATCCCGGATGGCAACGACAAAGTAGAAGGTATCCGTATTGGCCAGGCTGTTGCGGACCGCCTCCTGGCCCTGCGAGCCAACGACGGCTCGAATGCCCCGCCCATTCCCTATGTTTTCGGGACGGCCCCGGGAGATTACCAATCGACACCTCCGAATTTTCCGCCTCAACCGCAATTCACGCACTGGTCTCGCGTGACCCCCTTCGCCCTCGAGCGTGCGAGTCAGTTTCGGCCCGGTCCTCCCCCAGCGCTGACCAGCGATGCCTACAGCGATGCTTTCAACCAAATCAAATCTCTAGGAATCGTGAACAGCACCACCGCCACGGCCGATCAGGCCTTGACCGGTAAGTTTTGGAATGGAGCCATTCAGAACTATTGGAACGAGATCGCGCAAACTGCCTCCCTGGCGCACAGTTTGACGACAGCGCAAAATGCCCGCTTGTTCGCCCTGCTGAACTTGAGTTTTGCCGATGACGTGATTGCCTTTTACGACGCCAAATACACATATAATTTCTGGCGGCCAGTGACCGCGATTCGTGCTGCCGATACCGATAATAATCCCGAAACGCTGGCGGACCCGAATTGGCTCCCGGAAGTCGGCAAAACCGCGCCCGATCCATCCTATCCAGGTGCTCATGGAGTGATCAGCGCATCCGGCGCAGAGGTTTTGATTTCCTTTTTCGAGCGCGACCGTTTCGACTTCAACGTTACCTCGGAAGTTCTCCCGGGAGTCGAACGCTCGTTCACAGGCATCTCCGCTGCCGCCGAAGAAGCCACCCTGAGTCGCATCTTCGGTGGACAACATTTCCGCTTCGACCTGTCCGCTGGCCATCGCTTGGGCCGCGACGTCGCAGACTTTGTTTTCGATAACTTTTTGACTCCTGTGCACCGGAAAGACGATTCCGACGACAGATAATCGTGGCCGGTTCAACGCAAACCTGTCCATTCGGGCAAAACGTTTGTTTTGCGCAGGTGTTCAGGTCGCGGCTCTGGGCGATATCAGTCCCATGAGATTCGCAGCGTTTACTTGCGTCAAAGCACGTGCGCGGGTGTGCAGAAAAAAAGGAGATATGATGAAGGGAATTGCAATTCGTTCGATTGTGACCACGTTTAGCGCGTTTCCCCTGGCACTGGCGCTAGGCCTCCTGCAGCCTGCCCCGGCATCGGCCCAGGAGCAAAAGTCCCAGGTTATCGAACTCTCCGCGAAGAAGTATGAGTACTCAATCTCGCCGCTGCACGTCAAAGTGGGCGCCAGGATTCTCCTGAAAATCACCGCCGCCGACCACGATCACGGTTTCAAAATCGCAACGGCTCCCGACGGCGCCGAATCCAATGGCGCAGTTGGCCTACTTTTTACTTCCCAGCAAGAATGTTGGCAACTGAAAAAGGGAGAAACGACCGCGATCGAGTTCGTAGCCCAAACGCCAGGTACATACACCTTCAAATGCTGTCACTCCTGCGGCCTTGGCCACAGAAGCATGAAAGGGCAAATCATTGTCGAGCAGTAAGGAGTAGGTGCGCCAAATCAAGAACCGAAGGATCTCTTGCTTCCAGACACCGGGGAACCGGGAGGAACCGGGGACAGACGAGGAACCGGGGGCACTGGGGACAGTCCCCCGGTTCCGTCCCCCGGTTCCCCCCGGTTCTCTCCAGTTTCTCGGGCGGGTGGCGCAGACTTGAACCGGGAGGACGATTCGGGGTGCCGCACCTTCGGTCGTTCGCAATCCTTCGTATTCCCAGAAAAGGGGAACTCCCCGTCTGTCCTCATCTGTCCCCCCTTTAGCAGCTATGCGTGTCATCGGCGCGGCGTTCGGCAACGTCTCCGTTTCCGGTCGGTGCGCTAGTGCGTGATGGTGATCGTAAGGTTGGCTGTGTGGTTGGGACCGGTGCCGGCCGCTGATGCGCTCACGGAGAGTGTGCTAGTTCCGATTGGGGTCCCCTGCCAGAAATAATAGCGCGCGGCAGCAGAAAGCACTTGTCCCGTTTTCCGGCTCAATCGGGACGTAACCAAAACTCTTTTGCACGTTTTTGCACTCACGCAAATCACAACTCTGTTGTTTTAGTGCGATTCCACACTCTTTACAAAAAATAGGGGGATGGGGCGGGGCCGCGGATGGAATCTCTAAGGACCTACTTCAACTCCGCAACGATCGCCGCAGGAAGGAACATCTTGCTCGAGGCAACTGCAGAAGGAATGTCCGAACTCCTTCTGTTCTCCCAACTAACAACTAAAAACTGTCGACTTTGAACTGCTCCTCTAGTCCAGCGCCGGAACCACGCTGCGTTCACTGCGCCGCCGATGCAAGTAGTGCATCGCTATATTAAGGTAGATCTCACCGCACGGCGTTTCCAGGCAAATCACCATCGCTTCCGTGTCCGCGCTTCCCGCGAGCCCCGTTTCATCCATGTGAACTTCCGGCGGAAACACTTTGAAGTGAAATCCCTGGTCGTTCAGCAGCGTCACTGAATTTCCGATGACCATGTTCGCCAGCTCGCAAACCGTTTCCTTCACCACTTGCTCGCTCGCCTCCACTTCCATGCCCGCGAGCTGGCTGGCCACTTTCATCGCCACTTCCTGCGAAAGATCGAGGATGACGCGCCCTTCAATGTCTCCCTTGATGGCGATCAGCGCGGCCACGCCTTTGCGCCGGTACGTGTCCTCATCCATCGAAAGGTCCTGGATTTTCGTGGGCGCCTGCAAAGACTCCGCGAAGACCGCATCCGCGGCGCTGATGAACGGCTGGATCAGTTCCATCCTCATAGGTGGTGTTCTCCTGCGAGCGCCACCGGCGAATTGGCGGCGTTGGGATCGTCGCTCAGGACGTACCGCAAAATTTCATACAGCACTTCCGGCTTCACCGGCTTCTGCACGAAATGCTTCGCGCCTTTCTGCAGCGCCGCGAGAATGTTTTCCTGGTATCCAACTGACGACACCATGACGATGCGCGCCTCGCCGTGCTGGCGCACGATGCGCTCCACGGCCTCGATGCCTTCCATCTGCGGCATGGTGATGTCCATGAGCACGATGTCCGGCTTGATGCGGTTGAATTCCGCGATGGCGGTCAGGCCGTCCCCGGCCTCTCCGGCCACTTCGCCGCCGAACATCTCGATCATCTTGATGAGGTTCTTGCGCGCGAAGACGGAGTCGTCTACCACCAGGTAGCGAACCGGCTGATTGTCTTTCCGAAGCAGGGCGGCAAATTGTTTCATGGCCTTCTCCTTATCCCATCACTCGTTTTCACAAGCGCTGGGAAGAAACGGGTGTTCGTTCCGATTTTTCGTTCTTCTCGTTCTTTTCAATCTTCTCGTTCTTCTCCACTTTGTCGGAGGCGCTGCGTTCCGCGCCGTAGTTGTTCACCAAAAACGCGCCGAGTGCGTCGAGTGGAATAATCTTGTTGGCATACCCTTTCAGAATCGCCGCGCGCGGCATCCCACTCACCACGCACGTGTCTTCACTCTGCGCCACAGTCATGCCGCCGGCGGATTTAATTGCACCAAGTCCTTCCGCGCCGTCATCGCCCATCCCGGTCATCAACACGCCCACGGCAGTCAGCCCGAACTCTTGCGCCACGGAATGGAATAAGACATCCGCGGAGGGACGATGCCCGTTCACAGGTGGCCCATCGGAAAGAACGGCCATATCTCCGCGCGGCATCCGCCGAACCATGATGTGGCGGTTGCCCGGGCAAATCAGCACGCGGCCTGCGAGCAAAAGATCGCCGGAGCGGGCTTCGTGAACTTCGAGCGCGCAACATTCGTCGAGGCGTTTGGCGAACATTTCCGTGAAGCCTTCGGGCATGTGCTGCACGACTACAAACGTCGATTGATAATCCGCGGGAAATTGCGAAAGAACATATTGCAGCGCATTCGGTCCCCCGGTTGAAATTCCGATGGCGATAATGCGGCGCGGCGGCAGCGCGGCGCGATTTCCTTTTTTAGGCGCGTTCGAATCTTCGGGAACGGTGGCGGGCGGGAGTTTGCTCCCGGCCGCGCGCTTGGCGACTTTGATTTTGGCAATCAATTGGTCCGCAATTTCTTCCAGACGCCCGGCTGCGGCATCTTTGGGTTTGGCGACAAAATCCACGGCGCCGAGCGCGAGGGCCTTCAGCGTGGCGTAGCCGCCCTCTTTCGAATGCGTGCTGAAAAGAATTACGGGCAACGGCGCGCGGCGCATGATCAAGCGCAACGTTTCCATGCCATCCATGCGCGGCATTTCCAGATCAAGTGTCACGACATCAGGATGAAGTTCTTCGATTTTCTTCAGCGCGAATGCGCCGTCCATGGCCGTGCCGACCACTTCGATCGAAGAGTCGCGGGCGAGGATCGCCGGAATCAGTTTCCGCATGAGGGCGGAATCGTCCACGACGAGAACGCGGATGCGCTCGCTCATGCGATCGCTCCCAGCGGAGTAGCGCGCGAGAGGCGCGAAAGAATCGTCGGCACATTGAGGATGAGAACAACGGTGCCATCCCCAAGAATGGAAGCTCCGCTCACCAAATCGCTAGAGACAATCTCGGTAGGGAGCGCCTTGATGACCAACTCTTCTTCTCCGACCAGATTGTCCACCAAAAGCCCGAAGCGCTTTTCCGCAGCGCCAATAACAATGACAAAACTTTTTTTCTTCACGGGCTGGGTTTCGATGCTGCGCAATTTGCTCAAGTGTTCCAAACGGACCAGCGTCAAGATCTGATCGCGAAGACGCAGGACTTCCCGCTGGTCCACGCGGTGAATCTCCTGGTGAGCGATGCGCGTGATTTCCACGACGGAAGACAGCGGCACAGCGAAGAGTCGACCGCCGACACGGAACAATAGAGTTTGTATGCTCGCGAGCGTGAGCGGCGCGCGAAGCTGAAACGACGTTCCGCGGCCTTTCGCGGACGAGACTTGGACAGTGCCCTTCAGCCGGTCCATCACCGTGCGCACAACGTCCATGCCGATGCCGCGGCCAGAGACTTCGGTAATTTCCGAGGCCGTACTTAGCCCTGATTCGAAAACAAGATTAAGCGTGTCCTGTTCGGAGATACGCAGGGCCTCGTCCGGTTTGATGACACCAGTCTCGACGGCGCGAGCGCGGAGAGCGGCAAGATCGATGCCGTGGCCATCGTCGCGGACTTCAATGACCACCTGCGTGCCCTGATGGTAGGCGTTGAGATATACCGTGCCGCGAGCGGGTTTGCCGCCCATCAAACGCTCGTCGGCCGCTTCGATGCCATGATCCACGGCGTTACGAACAAGATGCATGAGCGGTTCGGCGAGGGCATCGAGGATGCCCTTGTCGAGATCGGTGTTTTGTCCGGAAACTTCCAGCGCAACGTCCTTGCCGCATTGCTTGGCGACATCGCGGACCACACGGGGAAAGCGGCGGAACAACTGTTCGACCGGGACCATTCGAATCTTCAAAACGCATTTGTGAAGTTCGTCGAGAATGCGCGCCTGGAAGGCCATGGCGTCCGCGAGTTTCGCGCGCACAGGATCGTGGGAATGCCGCTTATCGAATTCCGTGAGGGTGCGATTGAGCATGGACTTCCCGATGATCAACTCACCGACGAGATTCATGACCGCATCGATCCGCGCCGCGTCCACGCGCAGCGTGCTTTCGGCAACCGTACTCGCAACAGAGCCTGCATTTGCCGTTTTTGTTGCGCCGCCGCTCTCGCCGGGTTCGCTCGCGCCTTCAGCGACTTTCACCGCTTGCGCTTCCAGCAAATCACCCAGCAATTCGTGTTCGGCGGATTCCGCGGTGGCGGCGGGCTCGATGCGCACATCCGAAACAATGGAGGGAATGCGGCAGCGCTGCGCGAGCTTCTCCATAGTTTGGGAGCTGGCCAGCGCGGCCTCGACAATCTCAACCGTTGCGGCAGCGAGATTGTCTTCCGGGCGCAGGGCGATGACCGTGCCACTACCGTGAAGCACATTTCGAATCAGCTGGAACGCCGCGGCACGCATCAAGCTGTTCGGATCAATGCGCAGGGCGATGTTGTAAACGCTTTCGCCTCGGTGCACGGCCTCCGAAATCATCAATTGTTCGTATTCCGTCCATGCGAACCGGGCGGGCAATTGTGATTCCACCGAAGCGGCGTCCTCGGAACTGGCCGGGCCCTCCAGCATCCGCCGAATCAATGCGTGAAGCTCTTCCATCGCGGGCGGCTCAAGCCTGCGTTGATAGGCGGCCAGCATGGCGGCAAAGCTATCGGCGGCAGCGAGAACGACCTCCGCGAGGTCACCGCCGCGAGATTGCGCAATTTGCGGCGTGAGCACATCTTCGAGTTCGTGGGCCAACTCACTCAACTTGTGAAATCCGCAAGCCGCAGAATCACCCTTCAACGTGTGCACACAACGTCGCACGCGGCGAATGACTTCTTCATCCGCGGGGCGCGCTTCGAGTTCGAGGCCCGCTTCGTTGAGAGATTGCAGCAGTTCGTTGGCGCTCTCGAAGAAGAGAGCACGCAACTCGTTGCCGCGATCGTCGGGACGACGGCTCACGTATTGACCTCGTTCCGCTGATACGCAGTCCCGTTGTTTTCATGGACCATGCGGAATTTCTGTGTCAGACCAAAAAGACTCTCGGCATGGCCAACGAAGAGATAGCCGGCGGGATTCAAGCAGTGCCAGAACTTTTCGATCAGGCGCTTCTGCTCTGCTTCATCGAAGTAGATCATGACGTTGCGGCAGAGAATGATGTCGTTGCGCCGGGGCAAAAATTCGGTTTTAAGATTGTGAAAGTCGAATTGCACTAGTTCCTTGAGCTGCGGTTTAACGGCATACTTGTCGCCGGCTTTTTCGAAATAGCGGAGGCGGCAGGTGTAATCCACGGGTTCCATCTGCTGCTCGGTGTAGAGACCTTCCTGCCCGACGCGCAAGCTGGCGTAGCTAATATCCGAAGCCACAATCTCGACCTTCCAAGGCGGCGGGATCAGAGGTTTCGGAGACGGCATTTCAAAGGGAAGAGGATTCCGCAGGTAGTAATACGCGAGGGCATCGCAGATCAAGATGGCTACGGTGTACGGCTCCTGGCCCGAGGAACAACCGGCACTCCAGACGCGCAGAGTGAAATCGCGGCGTTCCTGCTTGCGGCGAAGAATCTCTTCGAGAACGGATTTCTGGAGAAGATCGAGTTGCGGCCGGTTGCGAAAAAAACTGGTTTCGTTGACCGTCAAATTCTCCAGCAGCAGAGCTAACTCCGCTCGTCCTTCCCTGCTGGTCAACAAACGGTAGTAGGCATAGAAAGAATCGAGCTGGCAGGCCTTCAAACGGCGCTGCAGGCGATCCTTCAAGAAATGAGAGCGGCGCTCATCGAAAAACATGCCGCATTCCTGATAAACGAGTGTCTGCAAAAGCTTCAGTTCTGCTTCGGTGAGTTGAACCTGGGCGGTAATCGTTCCCATGGCGTGTGCGTGCGGCGGACCGGCAGTTCGGCTCCGTTCCAGTGAAAACTGGAAGAAGCGTTACTTTGCGGTGGCGACCGGTTCCGCGACCTCCTCGAGTCGTTTGAACTCCGGACGGTGCAGGAGTTTCGAAATGTCCAGCAGGATGATGAGCCGACCTTTTAGTTTCCCAACTCCGGTGACGTAACCGGACTCGCCTTCGGCAAAAACGCTTCCCGGGGCTTCAATGTCGGCGGGGGGAATTTTCAGCACCTCGGAAGCGGCGTTGACAATCAGACCGAGTAGTTTGTTGTCCAGCTCGACGACCAGGATGCGGTTTCTCTTGTCGGACTGAATGTCGGTTTGGCCGAAGCGCTTGCGCAGATCCATCACTGGAATGATCTTCCCGCGCAGATTGATGACACCTTCGATCAGGTCGGGAGCGCTGGGAACCGCGGTAATCTCCGGCACACGGACGATTTCGCGCACAGCCGCGATACGCACGCCGTACGTTTCATTTCCGATGCGGAAACCAACGACTTGTAAATCCTTTTCCATTAAGGGCTCCGGCGCTTTTAGGAACGCGCCAATTCGGCGTATTCGAGTTCCTGGGTGCGATTCGGATCCGAACCGCGGCGCGGACCGGCGGATTCACCGCGGCGCGGACGTGGCTGATTCGAACGATCCAACACGAAGCGGTCCATGCTATCCAGCAAGTTGCGGGAGAGTTTCAGCATCTGCTCGGCGGCCGCGGAAAGTTCCGTGGAACTGGACGCGGACTGCTGCACCAGTTCGCGCATCTTGTCCATGGCACGAACGACGGCTTGCGCACCCGAAGCCTGCTCTTCGACAGCGGAGTTGATTTCCTGGGTGATTTCCGTGAGGCGGCTGGTGGCCTTGGCAATCTGCGAAGAGCCAACCGACTGTTCATTCGTGGCAGCCCCGATTTCCTGGGAGAATTTGTAAACTTCGGTGACGACGTTTGAGATCTTGTGCAGCGCGGAGCCGAGATCGTTGCCGAGGCTCAAGCCTTCCTCAACGATGCGTGTGCTGCGCTCCATGTTCTCGACGGCTTGCCGCGCTTCGCGCTGAATGCTCTGAATCAAGTCGGCGATTTCCTTGGTGGACTGCGTCGACTTTTCCGCCAGCTTGCGAACTTCATCGGCAACCACGGCAAATCCGAGTCCGTGCTCGCCGGCGCGCGCCGCTTCGATAGCCGCGTTGAGCGCCAGCAAGTTCGTTTGTTCCGCGAGGTCGTCGATGACTTCGATGATTTTTCCAATGTCGTCGGCGCGATGACCCAAAACGTTGATGATTTCCGCAGAAGACTGAATCGCCTGGTTGGTGCGGTTGAGGCCGTCGGTGGTCTTTTCCATGGTCTGAATGCCGGTGACCACTTCTTCGCGGGAACGATTGGCGATGTCCAATAACACTTTGGCGGTGTCCGCGACGCGCTGGATGGAAGTGACCATCTGATCGATGGAGGCGGAGGTTTCCGCCACGCTGGAGGCTTGTACCTGCGTGTTCTTCACGACGTTTTGCACGTTTATGCTCATTTCGTGCATGGTGCTGGTGACTTCTTCAATGGCCGAGGAAGCTTGCACGCTGACCTTGGCGGATTCGTCGGCGGCACCTGCGACTTGATTGGAACCGGCGGAAACTTGACCGGCCGAGTCGCGCGTGGTGCGCACGAGGTCCTGCAAACCGTGGGACATGCGAATGAAAGCGTTGCCCAAGGTATCGCGCTTGGAACGCGGCACGATTTCAACGGCGAGATCGCCTTCGGCGACGGCCATGGAAACGCTGGCCATCTCCTTCAAGTATGCGACCATGTTGTTGAACGTGGTGGCGAGTGCGCCAATTTCGTCGTTACGATGGATGTCAATGTTTTGATCGAGGTCGCCGGAGTCGCCAATTTCGCGGGCGACGGTAATCAGGTGCGTCAAGGGCTCGGTGATGGATCTGGCGGTCCATACGGCGATGAAGCCGCCGGCCACAAGAGCGATTAGCGTGCCGCCGGTGGTCACCCAGGTGCTGAACGTGCTCATGCGACTCGCAGACTTTGAAGTTTCATCGAGGAACTTTGTGATTTCCGTGTTGCTCTGATCCAGGACCACAGATGATTTGGTCAGCCACGAAGCAGGATCCTTCTGCAAGTAGAAAATTTGCAGGTCGGAAACGGTAGCGTCTCCCGAATCCACTTGATGGCGCTTGGCGATGAGGGGCTTGGCAAAATTGTCCGCCCAGTTCGCTTCGGTCGTCTCCACCTGGATGAGCGCGGTGCGAACGGCATCGCTGCTAGCCTGGGATTCGCCGCGCTTGATGAGGTCGCTGATGTCGGAAAGGCCTTTGTTAACTTTCTCTTCGTCGCGAGGATCGCCGCTGAGGAGGAAGTTATTCATGTTGAGGCGGTTCAACATGATCTGATAGCGAACGGATTCGACGGTGCGCACGCTGTCCAGCGCGGCGGTGGCATCGGTGCGCGCCGAGCGCTCCTTAAAGCCCGCGACGATGTTCACGAGGAACAGTAGTACAAGGATAGAAAGAATGGAGCCGAACCCCGCATAAAGCTTTTTGCCGATCGTCATTGCGAAATGCCTCCGCTCACCGCAGCAGCGCGACCCGATGAAGGCCGTTATAGTCGAGCCAATTGTTGTAAGCCCATTCCATTAATTTGGGTGAAAATCAAATTCCACAATCTGAGTGGTTTCTTCCGGCGCCGGCAGGAACTTCCAGTCTTTTACGGCGTCCTGACACGCCTGCACCAGCAAAGGATGGCCGCCGACAACGCGCGTGCTTTTCACGTGTCCATCTCCGGCGATGACGACTTCGATCTTGACCTTGCCGGAAACGTTCATTCGCCGTGCAAGTTCCGGATACAGCGGAGCTGTCTTGCTTTTGACCTTACGTTTGGATTCGTCCGTTGAGCCTGTTTGGGCGAGTCCGGAAGCCCCCGAAAAGATGACCGCAGCCGTTGCCGCCAGCACAAATCTAGACCACTTGCTGGTTGTGTTCGACACTACTCCTCCTAGGAAAGGGAAATACCCCGAAGAAGAGAAAGCACGCCGAGTGCCATGTACTAGAACTCTCCACTGGGCAGTTGTAGTTCGCAGATTCGTGGCCTATGTATAAGATACAAAACAGGTTGAGTAATAGATGAAGAGGCTGTGGAAATAGCGAAATGCAGGCCATTCGTCTCAGCAAACTGCAACTCCAGAGGCGGGGGGTCTCAGGCTGAGACGTCGAGAGGCTTGAGGGCCTCTGAATGTAGGCAAACTGGCAACACGCGCCAGCGCGGAGGTTGACTCAGATTGAGACTTCTCGCTAGGGTATAAGGGCTGGCGCCTCGCAAGTTGAGACACCGGCACCCTTTCCACCATGCGCGAGCCCAGACTGTTGTCGTCCCACCGAATCGCCGCTCGTCGCGGCAAGCCGCCGTCCAAACCGCCGGGGTTGCATCACGCCGAAGAGCTGATGGAACTCGCGGTCGAGGCGGCCCAGTCGCGGCACTTGCCTGACTTTCTGGAACGCTTTGCGCAACGGGCAACGCGGATGCTGAATGCAATTTGGGGAGGCGTGGCGGTCTACCGCGGTCGTGAAACCGATTTGTATTCTTCTGCTTCACCCAAGGATTCGAGCGTCCTTGCCGCAGAAGGTTGGCTGATAAGTTCGGCGAGGGACAGCCTGGGAGAGGTACAGATTCGGGCAATCCCTAAAGAGATTGCCAACACTTTTCCAGGGGCGACGGAACCGGCGATCGCTGTTTTTGTGCGCATTGCCGCCAGCGACAACGAAAGACTGGGCACGCTCTGCTTAATCCGAAGGCGGAGAGAGTTGAATGCGGGCGAGAAGAGGCTGGTGCACGCGCTCGCGAGCCATGCCGCGCTATCGCTTGAAAATTTTCGGCGATTTTCTCAACTGGAGCGCTCGAAGCGGCAGTGGGTGGAAGACATTGATGCGATCAGCGATTACATCGTGGTGCACGATCGCACGTGGAAAATCGTTCGAACGAATCGTTCCCTGGCTTCGCATTTGGGGGTGCCTCCGGTGGCGCTGGTCGGGGAAGCCATGAGCAGCCTGCGGCAAATCGCGGAAACGGGCAGCGATCTGCCCTGCCCTTTCTGCCGTGACACGCAGCGCTCCCGCGAAGAATATGTAGCCGCGTCCGCCGAGCGGATATTTCTGGTTTCCACGTCCCGGGCGCCGGGAGTTTCCGACGACGATACGCGCACGATCCACGTGCTGAAGGATATTACCGATCGCCGCGAGGCGGAACGGCGCTATCGCGAACTGTTTGACAGTATTCAAGAAGGGCTGTTCTTCGCGACGCCGGACGGGCGGTTCCTGGACGTCAATGACGCGATGGTGCGCATGCTGGGCTATGGGTCGAGGGAGGAACTGCTGCGCGCCGATGTTAGTCCGCACCTCTATCCAGCGCCGGAGGCGCGTGAAAAATTCATGCGCGCGCTGGCCGAACGCGGCGTGCTGCGAAATTATGACGAAACGCTGCGGCGCAAGGACGGCACGCTCCTGCACACCCTGCAGAACATTACGGCTGTGCGCGATGCGCGCGGACGGATCGCGCAGATTCGCGGGCTGATGCTGGACGTTACGGAACAAAAGACGTTTCAATCGCAGCTGCAAAGAGAACGCGACTTCAATCAGAAAATTTTGAATACCACGCAGAGCATGATTCTGGTGCTGGATACGGCAGGGCTGATCAGCTATGCGAACCGGCGGTGTTATGAAGCGGGCTATCAAGAAAGCGAGTTGATCGGGCACCGGCTGGTGGACTGGGTGGAGGCTTCGCACCGCGATGATTTCGATGCGGCGCTGGAAACCACTGCGAACGGGCACCAGGTGGAAAACGTGGAACTGCGGGTGAGGCGCGGGGACGGCTCGATGGGACATTTTTCGATCAGCCTGAGCCCCATGCGCGACGAGCAGGACGCTGTAAACAGCGTCGTGGTGGTGATGACGGATATTACGGACGCGGCACTGCTGCAGGCGAAACTGGCTCATAGTGAAAAAATGGCAACGATCGGGCGATTGGTATCCGGCGTGGCTCATGAAGTGAACAATCCGCTGGCAGCGATTCTCGGGTTTACGGACCTGCTGCTGGAGAATCCGGAAGTGCCAGTGTCGGCGCGCGAAGACTTGCAAATTATTTTGCAGGAAACGCAGCGCACAAAGGATATCGTACAGGATTTGCTGAGCTTCGCGCGACAGCGGCCGGTGCAACGCGAACTCGTGCAGGTGAACAGCGTGCTGCGGCAAACGATCAAGCTGCGCAGCTATGACTTCGCGAGTCACGGCGTCGAGGTGTTAGAGGATTTCGAAGAGTCTCTGGCGCCTGCGCTGGGGGATTCGCAGCAACTGCAACAGGTTTTCCTGAATATTCTGAATAATGCGTACGACGCCGTACAAGAGGCCAGCCAGCGCGGGCGGATCAAGATTCATACGCGCCGGCAGGCGGAAATGATCGAGGTGGCCATCAGCGACAACGGGACGGGAATCGGCGATCCGCAACGCATCTTCGATCCGTTTTACACCACCAAGCAGGTGGGCAAAGGAACAGGCCTGGGGCTGAGCATTTGTTACGGAATCGTTCGCGCCCATGGCGGGGAGATTCAGTGCTGGAACAATGAGGAAGGCGCGGGGAGCACGTTTGTGGTGCGAGTTCCGGTGGCGACGGAAGCTTCGCTGGCAGCGGCGGCCGCGAAAGAGGCGCGCCGGTGAGCGTGCAATCCGCGTTGTGGACCGGGGGACCTATCCTGGTGATCGAGGACGAGCCATCGGTGATTGCGTTCTTGCGCGCCGCGTTGGAGCGCAAGGGATATGCGGTGGTGAATGCCGCTTCCGGAGCGGAGGGATTGGAGCGGCTTTCGAAGGGGCGCTATGCCGGAGTAATATCGGACATTCGAATGCCGGGGAGCGTGAATGGCGCGGAAGTTCACGCGTGGATCCAGAAAAATCGTCCAGAGTTGCGCTCCCGAATTATTTTGATCAGCGGGGATACGGCGAACAGCGACACGCAGACATTTCTGGCGCAGAGCGGGACGCCGTGCATCGAAAAGCCATTTCGTGTTCAGCAATTGATTTCGACGGTGGAGAAAACCTTCGGGAAACCATGAGCGACGCGATGAAAACACGGCTACTGGTGGTGGATGATGAACAGAGCATCCGCCGCCTGTGCATGACGATCGGCAATACTCTGGGGTATGCGTGCGCGGAGGCGGAGAGCGCGGAAGCGGCACTGGCCCGCGTGGAGTCGGACGCGCCCGATCTGATTCTCACGGATTTGAAACTGCCGACGATGTCTGGTGTCGAACTTTTAAAGCAATCGAAGGCCCTTCTCCCGCACACCGAGGTAGCGATCATGACCGGCCACGGATCCATCGAATCCGCCGTGGACGCCATGAAATTGGGGGCCTACGACTACATCGAAAAACCATTTCGCGTGGAAAAAATGCGGTTGCTCTTGCAGCGCATGGCCGAAAAAGTTCACCTGGTGACAGAGAATGAATTTTTGCGCGAACGAGTCACGACCGAAGAAAACCTCGACGGAATCATTGGGACCTCGGCAAACATTCAGGACGTATTGCGCATGATTTCACGACTGAAAGATACACGGACGCCCGTGTTGATCTCCGGCGAAAGCGGCACGGGAAAAGAGCTGGCGGCGCGCGCGATTCACTTTCGCGGCTCCATGGCGCAGACGCCGTTCGTGGCGGTGGATTGCGGTTCGCTGGTTCCCACGCTGATGGAGAGCGAGCTTTTCGGCTACGAAAAAGGCGCGTTCACCGGCGCAACGAAATCGAAAGCCGGACTGTTTCAGGCGGCCAACGGGGGAACCATCTTCCTCGACGAGATTGGCGAACTGCCGCTGGAGATGCAGGCCAAACTCCTGCGCGTGCTGCAGGAAAAAGAAGTTCGGCCGGTCGGCAGCAATGAAAAAGTAAACGTGGATGTGCGCGTCATCGCGGCGACGAACCGCGATCTGGAGTCCGCGTATCGCGACGGAACGTTTCGAAAGGACCTCTACTTCCGCTTGAACGTGGTTACCGTGCACCTACCTGCGTTGCGCGATCGCCGATCGGATATTCCCGTGCTCGTTCACCATTTCCTCGACCGCTATGCGAAGGGCGCGCACCTGCAGGTGACGGCAGCTGCAATGAAAAGTCTCCTGAACTATGACTGGCCGGGAAACATCCGCGAACTGGAAAACTGCATCGCGCGCGCCATCACGCTGGGTGACCGACAGACGATTGATGTGATCGACCTGCCTCCATCCATTCGCAGCGAGCAGACAGAATCCGGGGTTTCCACCCCACAGGACGCGGCGTCACTCTCGACCACGGCCCTCGCGGAGATGGAGCGCATGACCATCCTGCGCGTATTCGAGCAAGCAAATGGGGACAAGGCGCTTGCGGGCAAAATGCTGGGGATCAGCCGGGCGACGCTGTACCGCAAACTGAAACGCTACAACATTGCTGTGAAGTCGAGCGGCGCGAGCCCCGAGAGCGACCCTCAGGCCACGGCCCCCTGACCGGATTCTCATCTCGCCCGAGAATCCTTCTCGGAACGTATGGACAGGTTAATCGGTGAGACGAAATCGTTTCACGGTGAGACGAGTGAGCCAACGGCGCCACGGGAGAAAAACCTAAGCCTCCCTTTTTCTGTAAGTTCCAGCAATCCTGCAAATGTGCTTCTTTGGAGCATGGCGTGCATCTCTGATGGCGGAAGTCTGTGTCTCCTGCGGCGCGTGGTGTATCTCGCCGTGGATTAAGTGCTTTGCGGTTTGACCGGCACAGTGAGAGGCGACGTGGGACGGTCCGGGGGTTTTACACTCACACCGGCGGAACAGAACTGCGCGGAGCAATTGGCGCGCTTTTTTCCGCGGCTGAGAGCCGTACGAGTTCCCGTGCAAGTCACCGCCCTGCGCTCCGGCGTAACGGCGTTGCGCGAGGCCAGCGTCGTGGAGTTTGGGGGCAAAGAGCACGCTATCTTTTTGTCGAGTTTGCCACTCGAGTTCGATGACCGGGTGCGGCTGGAAGCAGCGCAAGATGGCCGCCCGGCGGAGGCAACTGTTATCGCCGTGCAGTATCACGAAGGACGAAAAGCAGTGGCCGTGCGGTTTTCACAGAGCCCCTGCGACTGGGTGACGCAGCCGTGAACAAATCGACGACAACGTTGAATATTCCCGCCCCGGCCCGGACCGACAACCCGCGCCAGGCGCAATGGACGGAAGCTCGCTCGGTTTTCCCGATTTATCTGGCCCTCGCCAAGCAACTCGAATTCGAAATACCCTTTCCTCAGGCCAAGCGGACTCTTCCCGAAAAGCCAGAGCTAGAGCTTTTCAACCAAGTGCAGGAATGGCTGGATTCGATGGACCTGCGCGTCCTCGTCCACCAACTGCGGCATTTGCTGCAAATGACCACTCTCAACGCGAGTGAGACCGGTCTCCGCGCATTAATTAGCCGTCACTTGCGAAAGCCAAAAAAGAGCAATGTCGACCGCGATAAGATCGACTTCCTTCTGGTGCAATATTTTGCGCTGTGCGCGCCGGCGAAGATTTATCATAAACAGATCGAACCCGCGGATGTCGCGCAAGTTATGCAGCCGGTCCTTGGGGACGTGGATGCGAGCCCGCTCGCCTGGTGCGCGCCGCTCGAACAAATGATCGAGGCGTTGCGCGGATTTCGAAGCCTGCGCGAGATTTTGAAGACGAATTTCATCGAACAAGGGCGCAAGGTGAAGGAAACTGCCGGCGGCATGTTCTACGATCCCGCGGCCCTGGTTGCCTTCATCCGGTTCAATTTCCTCCTGCGCCGCACCCTGATCGAATTAATGCACGCGGACCTCATTACCATTCGCGCTGGCCTGACCCAACTGGAATCATCCGGTGTTCGCATCATCGATTGCCATCATTTCGGGCTGTCTGCCACGGAGTCCGTCAGCAAAATGCGAGCAGCCGCCGACGAGTGGAAGCAACCCTTCCAAAAGGAATACACGGAGCGGTCCGTTAGCCAGGCCTTCGAAAAGCTGCTGGGGCTGCGGACGGACGTGGAGCAAGCGCTTGAAAAAGCATTTGGGAAACAACCCGAGAACGCTGCTCCCGTGACTCCCGCTGGTACTTCGCGGTCTCTGCCCGCAAAGAAATCCGAAGCTGAACCGGTTGCACCCAGCGCCAAAGGGAAACCCAGCGCCCGACCCGCACCGCAATCCGAAGCAAAAGCCGATCCTCTGGTGGTGCTCGACTTCGAAACCTGCATGGAACAAATTTGGGAACAACTGATTGCCACACCGCCATCGCGAGGCCGCTCGATGACCACCGTGAAGATCGGGGGCGCGCGGATCTTATTGTCCTCCTGGGAAGTAACGGCATTCGTCAGCGAAGACGGCCCATCCGCGGAGGATCTGCGGCGCGCAGTGGTCGCGCGCGTGCTGGTCACGGCCGCAGTGGAATCGGCCAAAGAAACGGGAAACGCAACATCGCTGGACAAAGCCATGAGCGTGGCGCGCGTGGAAGTGACACGCCTGCAAGAGCGAGTGGACGTTGCGAAGCAAGCGAAAGATACCGAAGCGGCCGTAAATCTCGGCATCAGCACGAAGCGTCTTCTCTCGGCGCTCGACGAAGCGGAGAAACTTTAGAGGGCATTGAATGGATCCGCCGGCCGCGGATCGATCAGAATTTCACGGAGCGAGTTTTCTTGCGACACGCAAACGTACTGATTCTCACCGACGACACGGAATTTGCCCGGCTTCTGACGGCGTGCTGGCAAACGGAACGCCAAGCGCCTGGCATTGCCGTGCTGAGCAGTGAACTTTGGCGATCGCAGGATGCTGCTGGTCATGACCTCGTCGTCGTAGGCCCTGTTGGCGAAGGTAAACTCCCGGGCGTGCTTCGATCTCTTGACCCGGGCACCGCTGTCATTCTGTGCGCGCCCGCGGATTCAAGGGAGTTTGGTCAACTCCGCACCAAATACCCAAGGCTGGTGCATATTCCGTTGCGCGAAGATTGGGCGCAGACGTTGCTACTCGTCGCGGGAGAATCGCTGCGTCGGGCGGAAGCCACGCGGCTAGCGCGTGAGGCGGAACGCAACGCCGCCAAGAACGAAAACTACGCCACCCTAGGCCGCTACATGCTAGACATGAAGCATAGCGTGAACAACGCCCTGACTTCCATGTTAGGAAACGCCGAGCTTTTGCTGCTCGAACCGGGGCAGCTCTCTTCGCAGTCGCTGGCGCAGATCAAAACCATCCACAGCATGGCCCTGCGAATCAACGAAATCATGCAACGTTTCTCATCGCTAGCAACGGAGATGAAGGAAGCTGAGAATGCATCTCAAGCTGAGACGGTGGAGGCGCCGGCATCGCCTTTTCCGCGCCGGTAAGTACTCCGGTCCTCGACTTAACTTACTCATTTCAAGCTACTTAAACTAAATAGAAACAAAGCCACGAAGAACGCCAGAGCTGGCTGCTGACGTGCACCTCTCTTCTGCGGATAAGTATGGGGAGAGTACGGCTGTGCACAAGAAAGTCCTGATCATTGACGACTCGCCGGCCCAGGTCAAGTTTATCCAAGGCCTGCTGGAGAAGGAAGGCTACTGGCCCGTGGGTTTGAACGATCCGAAACGGGTCGAAGAGATGATCACCAGCGAGCGCCCCAGCGTAATCCTGCTTGATGTGGTGATGCCGGATCGCAACGGTTTTCAAATTTGCCGGGATCTCAAGGGCAGCTCGGAATTCAACACCATTCCCGTGATCATGGTGACCTCGAAGGACTCGGCGAGCGACAAATTTTGGGGCGAGCAGCAAGGGGCGGACGGCTACGTCACCAAGCCCTTCACGCGCGAGGAGCTACTGCGCGCCGTGAGGCGATTCGCCTGATGGTTGTTAAGGGCATGAACGGACTATGAACGAAGATTTTCATCTGGTTCCACTTCCCGCAGACGCCGACACGGCGGATCTGCTCGAAGCTCTTGGGCCCATGGAAGAGCGGCCGCCGGAATCGCAGTACTGCGTATTCCGCAGCGGGCGCGAACGCTTTTGCTTGCCGGTTTTGGACGTCGAGGAAGTAGTGGACTGGCCGTTGCTGACCAAGCTGCCCCTCGGTCCGGCGTATCTCGTTGGAATCTTCAATTTGCGCGGAGCGATTGTGCCGCTGATTGACATCGCCATCACCGAAGGCCGGCGCCCCGGATTGCTGCCGAAGTATGTAGTGGTCGCCTCTCTGCACAGCGAGACGCATCACGACGACATTCGCATCGGCATCGCGGCTGACGAGGTTATCGGTACGTATTCGGTCAACACCGAGGATTTGCTCGAGCAAGCACCAGAAAACGTGCCGCATTGCGTCGGAATGTTGCGGCATGACGACCGCCTGGCGCTGGTGATCGATCTGCGCCGGATGCTCGAGGTTTTTCCGGGGCCCAGCATTTGAGTTTTGTGGAGACGACGCCACTCGACGGCGCGGGCTCCGCGGAAGAGATTTGGAGGGTGGTATGAAATCGCGATTGAGTTCCACAATCTGGACCCTGGTCCTGCTGAATGGAGTTGTCGGCTTCGTCGTTCTCGGACTGGCCTTCAGCGCCGGCAAGAAGGCCGGAGATGCGTCTTTGTTTGACTTTGGCTCGCCCGCGGGAGGCACGGTGATCTTCGCCATCGTGCTGGCGCTGGCGACCGCGCTGATTCTGGCGTGGAGGTTCGGGGCACTCCTCGGGCCGGTGCAGGCGCTGGCGGAATTCTCGGAACGCCTTGCGGCCGGCGATCCCCGCGCGCGCGCGGAAGTCACCACGAATGATGAGCTGGGCTACATTGCTGACAACCTCAACCGTGCGGTGGCCAAAGTTTCCAAAGCGACGAGCAACCAGGACGCCAACGACGCGCTGCAGCGCAGTATCACCGACCTCTTGAGCGTGATCAACCAGGTCGCGCGCGGCGATTTGTCGCAGCGCGGCAAGGTGACCAACGACGCGCTCGGCAACGTCACCGATTCCATCAACTACATGCTCGACAACTTTACCAAGGTTCTTGAGCGCGTTCGCAAGGCGGCTATGGAAGTCACGGCGTGCTCGAACAACATTCTCGTGGCCGCCGATGAAATGCAAGCCGGCGCCACACAGCAGGACCAGGAAATTACGAACACTTCGAGCGCCGTGGAGGAACTGACGGTCTCGATGAAACAGGTGTCCAACAACGCCGAAGCCAGCGCGGAAGCGGCACGCCGCGCGTTGGACGCAGCGGAGCAGGGCAACCGCGCCGTGCGCGATACTCTCGAAGGCATGCAGCGCATTCGCGCTTCCGTGCAGGCCACCGCCAAGAAAATCAAATCGCTTGGCGATCGCTCGCTGGAAATTTCGGAAATCATCAACGTGATTAACGACATCACGGAACAGACGAACTTGCTGGCACTGAACGCAGCCATCGAAGCCGCACGTGCCGGTGAAGCGGGCCGCGGTTTCGCAGTCGTCGCCGACGAAGTCCGCAAGCTCGCGGAACACAGCCGCAGCGCCACGAAGGACATCGCAGCCCTCATCAAGGCCATTCAGGCGGAGACGAACGAAGCCGTGGTGGTCATGGAAGAAGGCACGAAAGAAGTGGAAGGCGGCGCGACGCTGGCCGATCAGGCCGGCCGCGCGCTGGACGCCATCTCCAACGTCGTGCGCCAGTCGGCAGAACTTGTTCAGGAAATTTCTCTGGCCTCCAAGCAGCAGGTACGAGGAACGGAAGGTGTTGCGCACGCCATGCAAATTATTTCAAGCATTACGCGGCAGACGTCGCAAGGCACACGCGGAACCGTCGCAACGGTTAGCCAGCTGGTGAAGCTGTCGGATCAGTTGAACGAAGCATTGGCGCAATTCCGCGCGGCGACCAAGGCGGCCGCGACACGAGAAGAGTCCGAGAGGCCCGTCCCGGTAGGCGTATCGCGATAAGCAGCACCTCTCTTCTCCGGCCCAAGCCGCAGGTAGAGGGAGACTGAAATTACGGGATAACGATGACCGAACGCCAGGGACATGTGCAGACTTTGAGCGAACACGAATTGAGCGAGATTCGCATGTTGATCGAAGAGCGAACCGGAATTTGCTTCGATGAATCGCGCGAGCGCTTCTTTTCCACGCGTGTGCGCGAACACTTGCGCTCCAAGGAGATGGAGCGCGGCACCGATTTGCTGCGCGCCATCCGCAAATCCAACGTCGAATATGAGGCCTTGCTCGAGCGTTTGTTGACGCAGGAGACCAGTTTCTTTCGCTATCCCGGTGTGTATGAAGCTTTTGAAAAACGCGTGCTCCCGGAACTGCATGTAAAGAAATTCTGGAAAAATCCTCGGACGCTGCGCATTTGGAGCGCCGGCTGCTCCACCGGCGAAGAGCCATATTCCGTGGCAATCACCATCGCCGATTCCCTTTCATTCGCTGACTCATGGAATGTGGAAATTCTGGCAACGGATGTGGGGCGGCACGCCCTGAAGCATGCGGAGCGCGGGATTTACAGCGGACGCAGCATCGCGAGCGTGAACGAAAAGCAATTAGCCAGCCACTTTACGCACTCTGGCAACGGATTTCAGGTGAAGCCAAGATTGCGCAAGATGGTGTCTTTCACGCAGATGAACTTGGCATCGGCAGTGTACGTCGGGCGCATGGACATTATTTTTTGCATGAACGTCCTCATCTATTTCTCGGAAGAACGCCGGCGCGGGCTGGTTCAGCGGTTCTATGACACGCTGGAGCCCGGCGGATATCTATTCCTGGGACATTCCGAATCCATTTCGAAGATGCCTGTGAAGTTTCAAGCCATCGTCCTGAACGACTGCATTCTCTACCGGAAACCAACTGCTGGGGAATTGCAGAAGCCAGAACTTGTGGCGGAGGGGCGTGCGTGAGCACCATGGACCGCGAAGCCATCGAGCTGTTTCTCCAAGAGGCTTCCGAGCACCTGCAATATTTGCGGGAGTACGTGAGCGTACTTCAGGACATTGAGCCGCGCCGTGAAGACCTTGAGCGTCTTTACATTGCGGCGCATACGCTCAGCGGCACTTCCGCGAGCTACGGTTTTCCGCGGTTCTCTGAAATAGCGGGGAAACTGGCGCACGTCTTTCAATATGCGTTGAATGCACCGCTGGGCAGTGATCTTCACGGTCCGCTTACGGAATTTCTGTCCGACGGAATATCGGTACTGGAAACTGATCTTCTGGAGGTCAGCGACACCGGTCAGGAAAATCTGGAAGATATCGCGGGATTCAAGGAGCGGTACCGCTTTGCGTTTCCGACGGAGCCTCCGCCGTTGAATCTTCATCAACCGGAAGGCCGTTCGCGGCCCGGCGCGGAGAGGCTGAACGAACCTTCGGCTGCAGCCGTGACCGGCTCCTATTTCGATGCCATCCCGGCGGATGACGAAGTACCGGACGAAATCCTCGAGTTTTTTCAACCGGAAGCGGAAGAGCATCTCCAAATTGTCAGCGATTGCCTGATTTCCCTGGAAGGCAATAACAATCCGGAAGAGATCAACAAGCTGTTCCGCGCGATCCATACCGTGAAGGGTTCGGCCGCGCAGGTTGGATTGAAACGCCTGGGCGGTATCGCTCATCGCGTTGAAGACTTGATCGGACGACTGCGCGATGGCGAGATTGAGCCATCGCCTGCGGTTGTGGACCTGTGCCTCGAATCGGTTGATGTTTTGAAGAAAACGCTTCATCGGGTGTGGGCTGATGAAGCGGAGATGCGCGCGGGCGTGGATTCCTTGCTGGGCCGCATCGCCGAGTTTGCTCCGGTGGAATCGGAAGAAGCGGAGATTGCCGCCGAAGCGCCGGAAGCAACGGAAAAACAGCCTGGCAGCCTAGCTGAGGCCATGGCTTCGACAGCGGCTCTCGCGAAGAAGACCGCAAAACAAGTTGGGTCCGCCACATCGACGGCGAAGTCCGTACGAATTGCCCTTGCGCGCCTCGACCGCATGATGAATACGGTCGGCGAGTTGGTGATCAACCGCACGCGCATGGTGGGCCGCGTCGCCGAACTCGAAAAGCTCGTCGACACGCTGAGCTTTTCGAAAGAACGGTTGCAGGGCAAAGTCGCGGAATTTCAGGAGAAGTACGAATTCAATCGCATCAGCTCCAACCGCGCTGCGCAAGCACCGTGGACTCCCGCGCAAACGCCTCAGATGCTGACCAGCGCTGCTGCGGGGGATACATCCTTTTGGTCCGAGTTCAGCGAACTCGAGATGGACCGCTATGACGACTTCAATATCTTGTCGCGCTCGATGGCCGAGATTTCCGCGGACGTGAACGAGGTTCTCTCGCAACTCGAAGGATTCATCGGGCGCGTCGAAGGCGATATTGACGAATTTACGAAACTGGCGCACCACCTCCAGGATGAAATCACAGCCGCGCGCATGGTGCCCATTGGCACGCTGTATTCGCGGCTGTCGCGCGCCGTTCGCGATGCGGCGAAAACCACTGGTAAACAGGTCGAGCTGGATCTTTCCGGCAGCGAAACCGAACTCGACAACAACATCATTCAGCAGATTTCCGACCCGCTGGTGCACCTGGTGCGTAATTCCGTGGCCCACGGAATCGAGCACAGCAACGACCGCGCCACGGCCGGAAAATCCGCTGCGGGCAATATCACCCTGCGCGCCTATCACCGCGGTAACCATATCTATATCGAAGTGGAAGACGATGGCCGCGGCATTGACTACGAGCGCGTAAAGCAGAGCGCCATCGAGCGCGGCCTGGTTTCTCCGGAAACGGCGGACCGCCTGACGGAACGCGACCTCCGCGAAATGCTTTTCCACCCGGGTTTCTCCACCGCTCCGGTCAAGACAGAACTGGCAGGCCGCGGCGTGGGTCTCGACGTAGTCCGAGCCAACCTCAACGCCCTCAACGGTGAAATCGATATCCAGAGTGTCAGCGGGCAAGGCACGAAATTCACGCTCAAGGTTCCCCTCACGCTCATCATTTCTCCTGCGCTGTTCGTGCGTTGTGGCACGACTAATTTTGCTCTGCCGTTGGCTGTGGTCGAGGAAATTCGGCGTTTGCGCGCCGACGAAATCGAGGACGTCGGCGGAAAATTGCTGACCAAGGTCCGCGACGTCGTCACCGAAGTCGTGCGGCTGGACACCTATTTAGGATTGTCGCCTCTCGAGCCCGTCAACGGCTACTTCCGCATGGTGGTCGCGAACACCGGTAACCGGCAGATTGGCCTGGTGGTCGAAGAAGTTTTGGGCAAAGACGAAATCGTTATCAAGAACCTGGGCGAGTACCTCCGCCGCGTCAAGCTGTTCCCTGGAACGACGATTGCTCCCGACGGCAGCCTGATTCTGCTCATTGATTTGAACCGTATGGTAGCGACGGAACCGAGCGAGCGCCGGCCGCTGCAAGCCAGCGCCAGCGCCGCGCGCATCTTTGCGCCGGGTTCGGCAGCCGTGGCGCGCGGCACCATCCCTTCCGAAGCTATCGATCGTGTCGAGCAAGAGCGCGTCATCGTCGTCGCCGACGATTCCATCAGCGTGCGCAAATTCGTCGGACGAATGCTCGAAAAGAACGGCTACCGCGTGAAACTCGCCGCGGATGGTCTGGAAGCTGCCGAGCTTGTGGCCCAGCACGGCTGTCATTTGGTCATTACCGACCTCGAAATGCCGCGCATGACCGGATACGAATTGATGGTGCAGTTGCGGCAGAGCCCGACGACGCGCCGCATCCCCGTGATGGTGGTGACGTCACGCGCCGGAGCGAAGCATCGCGATCGTGCAATGAAGGAAGGCGCCACCGCGTTTCTGACCAAGCCGGTTCAGGAAGATCAATTGATTGCCGCGGTGGAGCAACTTATGGGAACGGAGGCAGGACGCCCGGTCCTTCCGGTGGCGTAAACGAGTGATGGCAACTGTGAATAAAAAATTTCGCGTGCTGATCGTGGACGACTCCGCCTTCATGCGTAAGGTGCTGGAAACGATTTTCAACGCGGACGAACTGCTGCAAACCGTTGGTCATGCCAAGGACGGCCGCGAAGCTGTGTCCTTGTCGGAATCGCTGAAGCCCGACGTCATCACCATGGACATCAATATGCCGCACGTGGACGGGCTGCAAGCGACTGCGGAAATCATGACCACGAATCCGCGGCCCATCGTGATCGTCAGCTCCGAATCGAAAGAAGGAGCGGCGAGTACGCTTCGGGCGTTGGAACTCGGCGCGATCGAGTTCGTGGCCAAGCCTTCCGGCGCCATTGATCTGGACATGCAGAGCGTAAAGGAAGAGCTTCTCCGCAAGGTGCGCATGGCTGCGAAGGTGCGCGTTGTGCGTACGGCTTCGCGCATTGCGTCTAAGCTGCAGTCTTCCAGCGGGACCAAAGCACCGGCGCCCGCTCCAGCCGTCAGCCGTCCAGCAGCCACCTCCGGGCTCGATCAACGATTCCCGGTTGTAGTCTTGGCAGCGTCAACGGGCGGGCCAGCCACGGTGATGCGCATCGCTCCCGGCTTCACACAAGATTTCCCCGCTGCCGTCATCCTCGTGCAGCACATGCCGGCGGCGTTCACCACGCAATATGCTGCGCAACTTGCCGAATTCACGGGAATCCGAGTGAAAGAGGCCGAGGCCAACGAAGCCCTTCAGCCCGGCACGTTCTACATCTGCCCCGGAGGCCAACATCTGCGTGTTACGCCGACAGGACGCATCCAGCTTGACGGAACCAGCGGCCGCATCAACGGCTATTTGCCGAACATTGACGCCACCATGGAATCCGTAGCAGCCTTCGCCGGCTCACTCAGCATCGCTGGTGTTTTGACGGGCATGGGAAACGATGGTGCCAATGGCGCCAAGGCAATCAAAGCCGCTGGCGGTCTCGTGCTGGCGCAGGACGAAGCCACCTCGGTAATCTTTGGCATGCCTGCCGAAGCCATTAAGGCGGGCGCTGTCGACCAGGTACTCGGCATCGACGACATCTATCCCGCCATTGAAAAACGTGTTCTCGGTATCTGCCGCCCTACTCCCGCGGGAGTTCGTTGATGCGGCTCGCAACTCCAGTGAAACCCACTGCGCTGCGCGCGGAACAGATCATTCTCTTCCGCGTCGGGGGCCAGCTCTTCGCGATCTCCTCCGCCTCCGTGCAGGAAGTGCGCAGCGCGGATAGCTTGTCCGGTGCGTCTATTGAAATCAACGCGGCTGGCATGAGCAAAGTCCGCCATGTGGTGCGGCGCGGAGAAAAATCGCTTTACATCGTGGACGGCACTACGCACTTTGGCATTTCAGCTCCAGTGGGCGCGCTCGTTTTCGTGCTTCGCAAAACGCGCACGGCTCTGTTGATTGACGGCATTGAAAAAATGACTAGCATGACGCGGCTTCAAGCGCTTCCGCAGTGTTTTTGCCACGAGGAGCGGCGTTGGTACCGCGGTCTGACAGCTCTCGATCAAACCGTCGTCCCGGTGGTACATCCGGAAGGCTTCTTGTCACAGGAAGAGCTCGCGCTGCTGGATGCCGCTCTGCCGCCGATGGCGCTGCCCGAAGCAGAAACGAACGAAGGGGCTGAATTCCCGCAATGACCGTCTCGGCAGAACTCGAACTGGAGTCCTTCGTCCTGCTAAGGCTGGGCGAACGACGTTTCGCCGTTGCTGCGGCACAAATTGCCGAACTTGTGGCTCCCAGCCGCGTCTTCCGATTCCCGCACCGCACGCCAAAAATTGAAGGCGTGATCTTGCGGCGCGGACGAATCGTTCCGGTCTGCGACGTAGCAGAAACGCTGATCGGCAAGAAACTGACGTCACGGCGCTTTTACCTGATTGCCGTGCGCCACTTTGGCGCGCAGACGGAATGGGTGGCGCTGCCGGTTACCGGAGACTGTGAATTGATTCACGCGGAAATGATCGCGCCCGGAGAATCCGACGCGGCGCAGGTGTCTGGCTGGCTCTCCCATGCCGGCGATGTGATGGAGGTCTTGAACCTCGACGCACTCACGCCCGGCCCCGAGGATCTGCTCACCGAAGCCGCGGCTGAAGCAACACTGGAAGCGCAGCCGTGAACCTTGCCGGCCGTACCGCCAAACTTCTTTTGATCGATAGCAACGTCTATTTCGCGAAGCGTCTTGGTGATGCGTTGCGGCGCGAAGGCTTCGAAGTCGCGACCAGCACGCAAGCGGCTTTTGCGCTGACTACGCTCGAATACGATGCGCCAACAGCCATCCTGTGCGCCACGAACATGCGAGAAATGGGCGCTCTCGAAATTGCAAAAATAATTCACGCCGACGCAAAAAACGCCGCGATGCAAATCATCGCGCTCGGCAATGGCAGCCAGCGCGCCCTGATGGAAGCGTTCCAGGCCGGCTGCGATGATTACATTGACCGCAACCAGCAGCCAACCGTGATTGCCGCCCACGTGAAACAGATTCTCGTCAGCAAGGCCGAAGGCTTTCAGCCCACGCAGATGCTTTCGCAATCGGACACCAGCCTGAGCGGCAACCTGACGCATCACGACCTCACGGGCGTGATGCAAATGCTTGGTCACGCGCACCAGACCGGGGCGCTGCACATCAACGCCGGCGAAACCGACGGCATCTTGTTTTTCGACGCTGGAGAAGTCATTCACGCGGAATGCGGTCATTTATTCGGTGACGAAGCTGTGATTCACATCCTGAAGAGTTGCGTAGATGGTGTTTCGGGCGTTTACAAATTTGCGTATGGAACAACTTCGTCGCAGCGGACCGTACTGCGCTCGGCCACAGATCTAATGCTCGATGCCATGCGCGAATTCGATGAAGGGACGCGTGACATGGCGGACAAGGAAGCCCTATGAGCGAGGCGATGACCATTCCACCTCTGGGAGAGACCGTGCAGAAGCGCACGCCCACGGTCTATTTCATTGACGACAGCGCCACCATGCGCGAAGTCATCAAGATCGCGTTCCGCCGCGAAGACATCAACGTGATCACCTGTGCCGATGCGGCTTCCGCGCTGGCGCAGTTCGAACAAAACCGCCCCGACGTGGTAATCACCGACGTCATCATGCCGGATCAGGACGGCTACTCCGTTTGCAGCCACATCAAGCAGCACCCGGATTTCAGCAATACTCCCGTGGTCTTGATGTCGGGCGTGGTTAATAAGAGCGTTGCGGATAAGGCCGTTGCGGTAAAAGCGGATGAGTTGATTCGCAAACCCTTTCAGCCTCAGGAATTGATTGGGCGCGTGAAAAGTTTACTGGAGCCCAAGGGCCTTGCGCCTTCGCCGGCGGCACAACGCTCTGTCGCTTCGAATGCGCTAAGCAATCTTTTCGCTCCTTCACCTGCTCCCGCTGCGCTGGTTGCGCCGCGCAACACTGCTCCCGCGCCTCCGCCGCCAGCCCAGCAGCCTTCCGAGTCCGTCTGGCCGCGCGCACTCGCGGAAGCGTTTAATCCGCGCCAGGCCGTGCAGCAAAACCAGGACGCCCAGACATCCGGCTCGGCGCCTGCTCGGCCCGCTCCCACTGCCTCTGACGTGCACAAACTGAGAGTCGAAATCGCCCACTTGGACCTGCTCGTAAAGAAGCTGCAAACCGAACTGCAGATCGAGCGGCAATACAATCAAGCGCTCGAAACCCAGATACGCACGCTCACCGAAGTCGAATAGCAACCTGGGATTCCTTCCGGCTTCTCAGACACTCAACGACGTAGAGCTACATTACTTTGCCGAGATGGGCATCCCCACAATCCAGAAATGTTTACCAGCGTGTCCCGGGCCGGGTTCCAGCGGTTCTTAATCGCAGGTGGAACACTAAGAATCAGTTGGGCATTACGCTTAAACGAAGCATGCTTGAGGACCGTAGCCAGCCCTCCTACGTGATCGTTGTCGATGTGAGTCGCAACCACCCAATCCAAACCAGTCCGGGCGTACTTGTTAAGAACATAGGCCAAAACCTTGCCCCCAGCCTCAGGGAGTCCCGCATCGATGAGGACAAATGCCTCACCATTTGGACCGTCGATGTTGAACAGGAAGGAATCGCCCTGGCCAACATCAATCATGTCGATCAATAGTCCCATATCTAACAGCCTTCAAAATTCCTTTTAAGCTTTCTCGCCAGAAGTGGATGAGCTAGCGCGAATGTGATCCGAAGTCATCCACAACACTTCTCGCGCATAGTAGTAGGCGCGCTTCCGTGCACGAAAAATCTCGATTCCAGCACCTATGGCAGTTAAGAAAACCATTGATCTCAACAAAGACAGTTTAGAAGGTGGAGTATCTGGGCCGCCGCCAAAGTGCCCCACAGTCCAGATTGTTACGTAAGTGACAAAGCTAAGGAGGAAAGTCGTCAAGAGCACGCGGTGAAAACCGTAGATTGCATTGAAGGCATCGACTCTACCAAGTTCCTGTTGCAGAGCGCCATGCATCGTTCAAATAATCGTTGATGAAAGTTCTGTGCGCCTTTACGGTCTTCGGGACATTTTTCCTTTACTTTGAAGAACTCTATCAAGTCGACGATGAGTTGTCGTCGCTGTTCATCGCTGAATTGACGTGATTTGTCTGTGAGAAGTTTGACTGATGGCTTTCCGCCCCAGAGCGCGTAATACAGTGGTTCAAAACTGCTGGCAAGACTCTGAAGCAGGTGTCCAACTGTGTAGGCCACTGCGATACCGATGCCAACAATTCCCAAAGACCCGACGTCGGGTTTGGGTAGGTCTATCCCGAGCAATTCGAGTGTGTGGAGGAGGAACAAGCAACCGATCGTAGCTGGAATTAGGAGCGCTATCGCGTCGTAATAGTCGAATTTCTCAGCCAAGTAGGAACCATCCGAGGCATCCCGGAACTCTAACTTCCTTTAACTCTGACTTAATCCTAAAGGCTTTTGTGCAATCACTCAGCTTTGTTGAGAAATTTCTACAAAGAACATACCCCCAACTCGGTTACATCACAGTTGTGCGCAAAAACGACGGGGGAGGGCAGTTTCGCTCTCTCCTATCGCCTATCCCTGCGGCCAGTTGACGCTCGAAGGCAGATTCAGTAGCCTCACTTCGCACTCCAATCAAAGCTCCAAATCCTGGGGGAAGCTCGATGAACAACAAGAAACAGTCCGCGATATCGCGCCGGGAATTCGCCCGCCGCGCGGCCATGGTTTCCGCGGCTGCCTCGCTTGCGCCAGGAAACCTGCTCAATGCGCGACCCCTGGCTTCACGGCCCCAAGCGCAGCAGCCGCCCAACGTGCCCAGGCTCTCGCCCGAAAGCCAGGCCGAAGTGGATTCGCGCATTCAGACGATCCTAGCGCAGTACGGCGGCCGTCTCTCCGATGCTCAAAAAACCGATATTCGAAGATTGGCCACCGAGGCGCAACCGCCACTCGATCGTCTGCGCGCTTATCCAACGGAAAATGGTGACGGGCCGGCCCTGTACTTGAAACCGTTGATGGAGCGCGAAAGGAAGCCGGCGCCAGCGCCTCCGCCTCCAAAACCCGCAGCCGCGCCAAAGAATTCCTGAGGAGCATACCGAATGCCTGGCGAAGAGATTTTCTACCTCTCTGTAACCGAACTGGCGAAACGCATCGAGTCGAAGAAACTCTCTCCGGTTGAATTGACGCAGATGTACCTGGACCGCAGCCAGAAGTTCGGCCCGCGCCTCAACGCCTACGCCCGGCTGACCCCCGAGATCGCTCTCGAACAAGCAAAAGCCGCCGAGAAAGAAATCCATCGCGGCCATTACCGCGGCCCACTCCACGGAATTCCCTACGCGGCAAAGGACCTGCTTTCCGTGAAGGGACTTCCCACCACCTGGGGCGCGAAACCTTACGCCAATCAGGTCTTCGGTTACGACGCCACGGTGATTGAACACTTGAATCGCGTCGGCGCGGTGATGATCGGCAAAGCCGCCATGATCGAGCTTGCCGGTGGCATGGGCTACCGCTTCGCCTCCGCATCCTTGCAAGGCGAGGCCAAGAATCCCTGGGACACCAAGTGCTGGACGTGCGGATCGTCCTCAGGGTCAGGAGCGATCGTTGCCGCAGGTCTTGCCGCTTTTGCTATCGGCACGGAAACATGGGGCTCGATCGTCTGCCCGTCGGCTTTTTGCGGGGTCAGCGGGCTGCGGCCCACGTACGGCCGAGTCAGCCGTTACGGAGCTATGGCACTGGCGCCTTCGATGGACAAGATCGGACCGATGGCACGATCGGCAGAAGACTGCGCCCGCATCTTTGCGGCAATCGCTGGCCACGACCCAAAGGACCGCGGGACCGTGCCCATTGATAAAGGTGCCTTCACCTATTCGCCCTCCGTGGAATTGCATACACGGCCGCTAAAAATCGGCTGGCTCGTCAATGCCTGGAAATCGCTCGAACCCGGCGTTGCAAAGCCTGTGGAGGCCGCGCACCGAACTCTCAAAAAATATTCCGCAAGTGTGAAGGACGCCACGCTGCCCGAAGGGCCCTGGGAGGATGCCGGCGGCATCGTAGTTGCGGTCGAAGGCGCCGCTTCCTTCCGTTCGCTGATTCGCTCCGGGCGCGTCAGCGAATTGGCCGATCCTCTAGGACAAATCGCCGGCTACGTGAACGAGCAATATTCCGCCGCGGACTACCTGCAAGCGCTGAAAGTAAGAGAAATTCTTCAGAAGAAGATGGACGCCTTGTTCGAAATGTTCGACGTGCTCGTGACTGCTTCCCAACCCGTCGCAGCCACGCCGCTGGAACTCAATCTGGAAACCGGCCTTGTCTTTCCGGATCCGCTTGGTGGCATCGGAAATCTTTGCGGTCTTCCGGCACTTTCCGTTCCCTGCGGATTCACGGAGAAGAATCTTCCGGTAGGACTGCAGTTTTTGGCCCGGGCGGGTGACGATATCGCCGTTATCCAGGCGGCACGCGCATTCCAGCAACATACGGACTGGCACAAAAGACATCCCAAGATTCATTAGAGATCATTAAGGGAGTTCCGAGCGCGCTTAGGAGTAAAACGACTTCACCCTTGCGCGAGAATCTCGTGGACAGCGCGCAGGATAGCCAAACGGCTGAAGGGTTTCGTCAGCAGGCGCATGGAGGTGTCCCCGAGCGCCGATTCCGCCGCGGCGTGCTCGCTGTAACCGGACATATACAGAACGCGCAGCCCCGCGCGCCTCTGATGCAGACGGCCGGCCAATTCCTGGCCCGTCATTCCGGGCATGACCATGTCAGTCACCAGCAATTGGATGGTGCCGGCATGCTTCTCCGCCAATTGAATGGCTTCCGCGCCGTCGTGCGCTTCAATCACCGTGTAGCCGCCGGATTCTAGAAATTCTCGCGCCACTTCCCGGACGTCGTGTTCGTCTTCCGCAAGCAAAATCGTTCCCGTTCCTCGCGGCGCCACAGAAGCGCTTTGGGTTAGCGCAGATTTTTCCACCGGCTGTTCCACGCGCGGCAAATAAATCTTGAAGCACGTTCCACGGTCGACCTCGCTGTACACCCAGATGAAGCCGCCGCTCTGTTTCACAATGCCGTAAACGGTGGCCAGGCCAAGACCCGTGCCCTTTCCCTGCGGCTTGGTGGTGAAGAACGGCTCGAAAATGTGTGCCTGCGTTTCGGCATCCATTCCTGAACCGCTGTCCGAAACCGCGAGAAGAACATATTTCCCCTGGCGCACCACGGTATGGGCAGAACTGTACTCGCTGTCTAGATCCACATTCAGCGTCTCAATGAGGAGTTTCCCGCCGCCAGGCATGGCATCGCGCGAGTTCACTGCCAGGTTCATGATCACCTGTTCCATCTGGCTGGCGTCCGCGCGAATTGCTCCCAAATCCTTCGATGTCCGCACCGCCAGCTCGACGTCTTCCCCAATCAATCGTGGGAGCAGCTTGCCCATGTCCTCCACGACGTCATTCAGATTCATCACGTGCGGCTGCAAGACTTGCAGTCTACTGAACGCCAGAAGCTGCCGAGTCAGCGCGGAAGCACGATCCGCCGCGCGCTCGATCTGCTCGATTTTCCTGAAGAATTGGTCTGCGGGCGGTAACGCGCCCAGAAGGAGTTCCGTGTGCCCCTTGATCACCATCAACAGATTGTTGAAGTCGTGCGCCACTCCGCCAGCCAAACGCCCCACCGCTTCCATTTTCTGCGATTGACGCAACTGCTGCTCGAGGATGCGACGCTCGCTGACATCTTGCGCCACGACCAGGCGCACCCGTCTTCCCGCATAATCCAGCTCGTGAGAAATGGTTTCGACCTGGAACGTCTTCCCATCTTTCTTGCGATGTTTCCAGTTCCCACTCCGCCTCGTGTCGGCACTACGCTGTTTGAAGTAATCCAACAATTTGACTTTTTCTTCTTCCGGACGAATGTCCAGAATGGTCATATTCCTGAATTCACTGGGGGAATATCCGTACTGGCGGACTGCCGCATCATTCACTTCGATAAACCGCAAGGTTTCCAGATCAATCACCCAGGTGGGAAGCGGATTGTAGCTGAAGAGCAAACGGAACATCTCCTCGTTTTTGCGCAGCGCTTCTTCCGCGCGCCGCCGTTCGATTGCCAAAGCAATGTGCCCGCCAACGGACCCGAGAAATTCCATGTCGCGGGAATCGTAGGCATCTTCGTTGTTGTAGTGTTGGACGACGAGAACACCGATGGTGGCGGTGGGCGTCTTCAGGGGAACGCCGAGCCACGCAGGCGAAGGGGAACCGACCAGCTCAACCTCGCCTTGCGCCGCAAGCCGGTCAAATTCGCGCTGCGGAATCAACATCGGCGATCCCGTGCGGAAGACGAATGCCGTACAGCTTCGGCCGACTCTTTGCGGTGGCGGCGCCGTGTCCACTTGATCCGCGAAGAATGGAAAGGCAAAAGTGTCGGTCTCCGCATCGTGCAACGCGACAAAGCAGTTCTCCGCGTACAGAACTTTTTTCAGCGCCTGATGGATGCCCGCGAGAAGCTCATCCAGGTTTGACGTCTGGTTGAGCGCGTGAACGACCTCGGAATTAACCTGGCGCTCCGCCTCCATTCGCTGCAGGTCAGTGACATCCTGAAAATTGAGGAGAATTCCGCCGACGCCTGGCACGGCGGTGAGGTCCCGGGCAGTGGCATCAAACCAGCGCCAGCCCCCCTCTTTGCTCTGCAACCGGCACCGTCTGCTGAACGATCCACCGCCGCTCTTCGCCAGATTTCGAAAGGACTCCTGCATCCCCGTCGCGTCAGCGCAATGAACTACGGACACGATCGGAGTACCTAGAAGATTTTCGGTGGCGTGGCCAAGAAGACGGGTAAAACCCGCGCTCGCGAAAAGAATGGTTCCGTCCGGGCTCAGGACGGCGAGGAGTTCCCGAACGGAGTCCAACAACGTGGAGAATAGCTCCGGGCCGATGGCAAGGTCTTGCTCGGAAGGGGCGCGTTGTAGCATGTGGTCGCTGCTCGCGACACCAGCCTGCGCAAAGAGCCCGCGGGCGAGGGTGAGTCCTGGTCCTCCGTTGGAAGTGATCGTTCTACAACGGTTTAAAGGGCAATCGCATATCGAGACGCTTTCATGTTACAAGATTCCTTCTTCTTCGTAGGGCCCTGGTTGAGGACCTGTCGCGAAACAATGACTGTCCCAGCGGGCAGGGGAGCCCTACCGTACAGGTGCTTTTGCCTCTGATTCCACGCATGTTACGCTCCCCCGATTCCCGGAAGAGGGTCAGAAACAAGCTCGTTTGCATTCCGTTCAAACATGTTCAGGAGGTACTTCCGCAATGCACGATATCTGGAAGGATATGTTCGTCATGGGGTTGCCCTGGCTGGAAAAGATCCTTCGCCCCATCATCGTTTACGCCTTTTTAGTAATCAGCCTGCGGCTCTCCGGGAAACGCGAACTGGTTCAGCTCAATCCTTTCGACCTGGTTGTCTTGCTGACGCTCTCAAACACCGTACAGAACGCCATCATCGGAGAGGACAACAGCGTTCTTGGCGGGCTGATCGGCGCAACTTCCCTGCTAGCCACCAACTACCTCGTCGTGCGCTTCCTATATGATCACTCGAAGCTCGATCAGTTGGTGGAAGGCAGTGCGGATGTTTTGGTGGAAAACGGCAAAGTGCACACGGATCGCCTTAAGAAGGAACTGATTACCATGCCCCAACTGGAAGCGGCAGCGCGCAAGCAAGGTTTCGATTCGCTTGCCGAAGTGCACAAATGCGTTCTCGAGCCCGGCGGGACGTTAACGTTTGTGGGCAAGAAACCTGACACCGAGGATGTGCGCCATCAGGAACTGATTGGCCGGCTCGAGCGCTTGAGCCAGGAAATCGCGCTGCTGCGAGGCTCTCAGCCGCCGGCTCGCGCCTGACTCAATTCAGCAAGTACCCCGTGGCCGCGAGGACGACGCCCGCAGCTCCGATGAGCATTCCCACAAACCAGAAGGCCTTTCGTTTGGTGAGCAATGTCGTCGAACAGATGACCAGACCTATTGCCAGAAACTCCGCTCCGCCATCAAATCGATCCGCCTTATTGCCTGCCAGGTCGCGCTCGTCTTCCAGTTTCTTCGCCTCGTTGGCAACATCTTCTTTGTCGCCTTCGTAGTGCTCGACTTCCTTTGCATACTTTTCCTTTAGTTTTTCGCCTGCACCCTTGTTGAGGGGCGCCACCAGGCTAACTACGTCAGAGAACCCTTGCGTTTCGTGAAGCCGAATGCTTTTCGCCTGATACTGAGTCCAACGACTGGCCGCACGAGTCTCGAAGCGCAACGACTCGGTATGGGCGCGATGGCTTAACAATGACACCGTAGCTAGGAACACGGCCATGATTGAGACTGTGAGCGACACCCGTAACACTAGCGGATCATTCGAATCTTCCTGATGACTCTCAGGAAGCTCAATGCCTTCACCCATTTCTCTTTTCTCCCTATTTGTTTCAGACTGCAGAATCCGATGCGATGACCTGCAGCGATTCCTGTGCCGCCGCCACCGTTCGATCAATGTCCGCCGGAGTGTGCGCGGCGGAGACAAATGTGGCTTCAAACTGCGATGGCGCTAGAAAAATGCCCCGATCCAGCATCTCCCGGAAAAACTGCGCGTAGCGCTTCGTGTCCGCGCGCTTGGCGCCGGCGTAGTTTTTCACTGGCCCCGGTGTGAAGAAGATAGTTGATAGCGGGCCGACGGCATTGATCCGCGCACCGACTCCCGCCTCCGCCAGCCCGGAGCGAAGCCCATGCACCAGCCGCTCTGCAAGCTGTGCAATCTCTTCGTAAAAACCGGGTCTGGTCAGTTGTTTTAGTGCGGCAATTCCCGCTCGCATCGCCAGTGGATTTCCAGCAAGCGTTCCCGCCTGATACACCGGTCCAAGCGGCGCGACATGATTCATTAGCTCCGTGCGCCCGCCGTACGCTGCCACCGGCACTCCGCCCCCAATAATTTTCCCCAACGTCGTGAGGTCCGCCTCGATGTCGAACAGCTTCTGCACCGATCCATACCGCAGACGGAAACCGGTGATCACTTCATCCACGATCAGCAGTGCCCCGTTCTTTCCCGTGATCTCACGCAAGGCCTTCAAAAAGCCCGCTTCCGGCGGCACGACTCCCATATTCGCCGCGATCGGCTCGACGATCACCGCCGCAATCTGCCCTTTGTGCGCGGCAAACATCCGCTCCACCGCGTTGTGATCGTTGAACGGCACATTCAAGGTCAACGCCGCGAGCCCCTGTGGCACGCCGGGACACTCCGCGATTCCAAGAGTTGCCAGCCCCGAGCCCGCCTGTGACAAAAAGCTATCCGCATGGCCGTGGTAGCAGCCCTCAAACTTCACAATGAAATCGCGCTTGGTAATGCCCCGCGCGAGCCGCACCGCGCTCATCGTCGCTTCTGTCCCGCTGGAAACAAACCGAATCTTCTCGATAAAAGGAATCGCATGTGTAATGAGCGTCGCCAGCTCCAACTCCAACTCCGTCGTTACCCCAAAACTGGTCCCCCGCCGCGCCTGCTCCGCAATCGCATCACTAATCGTGGGATTCGCATGGCCCAGAATCATCGCGCCCCACGAACACACGTAATCCAGCAACTCATTCTGATCCGCGTCATACAGAAACTGTCCGCTGCCGCGCTCGATAATCAGCGGTTCGCCGCCCACAGACCGGAAGGCCCGCACGGGACTATTCACGCCGCCGACGAGAACTTTCTCGGCGCGCTCGAAAATCTCCCGCGAGCGTTTCCGCTCGCGTTTCAGTCGTGGTTGCGTTGCGCTCATGTTTTCTCTGTCAAATTAGCACTGCTTCAGCCAACGCGCGACATCTTTAGCGTGATAGGTAAGGATGATTCCTGCCCCCGCGCGCTGAATCCCCGTCAGAATTTCCAATACCACGCGCTGCTCGTCCAGCCATCCCTTTTGCGCCGCCGCCTTCACCATGGCATACTCCCCGCTGACGTTGTAGGCCGCCACCGGGACGTCAAATTCATCCCGCACCTGGCGAATCACATCCAGATACGGCAGCGCCGGCTTTACCATCACCATGTCCGCGCCTTCTTCCAGATCCAGTGCCACTTCCTTCAACGCTTCGCGCACATTCGCCGTATCCATCTGATAGCTGCGCCGGTCACCAAATTGCGGAGCGGATTGTGCCGCTTCCCGGAAGGGCCCGTAAAAACCAGAGCAATACTTCGCGGCGTAAGAAAGAATGGCGATGTTCTCAAACTTATGTTCATCCAGTATTTCGCGAATGGCCGCCACGCGCCCATCCATCATGTCGGACGGCGCGACGATGTCCGCTCCCGCACGCGCGTGCGATAGCGCTTGCTGAGCCAGAACCGTTACCGTCGGATCGTTGGCCACTTCGCCGTTCTCGATCACCCCGCAATGGCCGTGGTCCGTGTACTCGCACAGGCAAACGTCGGTCATCACCAAAAGTCTCAGCTTGGCCTTTCGAATCGCTTCGATGGCCTTCTGAACCACACCGTCGGCGCCGAGAGAACTGGCGCCCTGCGCGTCTTTGGTTTCGGGCAGCCCGAACAAAATAATTCCCGGAATCCCTAGAGACTCCACCTCCCGACATTCTTCGACAATCTGATCCACCGACTGCTGAGAAACGCCCGGCATGGAGCTGACTTGCTGTCGAACCTTCGTGCCAGGACAAACGAACATGGGGTAAATAAGCCCCGCCGTCGTCAGGCGGGTTTCGCGAACCAAACTTCGCAACGCTTCGCTTCGCCGCAATCGCCGCGGCCGTTGTGTCGGAAAACTCATCCTCGCTTCGCTCCCGCCGTGGAGTGCTTCGCTATCTCCGCAAAATACTCCTCAAGTGCCGTTAGAACCGCTCCCGCCGTCGTGTCCGCCGCCACAACCATGCGCTCAATCTTTGCCTGCCGTAACGCGTTCGCGGTAACCGGCCCTACCGCTGTGATCGCCACCCGATCCTGCAACGCGCGCAGTTTCTCAAGTCCAAGGAGTTCCCCAAAATGCTGGACAGCCGAAGGGCTGAAAAAAAGTAGTGCATCCGCCTCTCCTGCGACGATCTTTCCGAGGTTTTGCTTATCCACTTCACTTGGTATCAAATTCCGATACGCGATTGCTTCTGTCACGTGCGCGCCGTGCCCCTTCAGTGCCGCAGGCAACTCCGGGTTAGCCCGATCGCTCCGCGGCAAGAGTACACGTTGCTCCCGCAGCCGCTCTCCCAATTCGTTGGCCAGCGCTACACCATTATGATTCTTCGCCACGTACTCCACCGTCAATCCAGCCTGCCGGACCGCCTCGGCGCTTACGGGACCTACTGCCGCAATCCGGGATTTGCTTGCCGCCAGACGCAAGGGATGGCCCAGTCTCTCACTCCGCGCCGCAACCGCACGGACCGCTTGACCGCTCGTAAAAACAATCCACACAAACTGCTCCAGCTGCGTGATTGCTGCATCCAGCGGCGCAAAATCATGCGGATTTTCAAACGCCACAAGCGGAAGCACCACCGGAATTGCCCCGAGAGCCGAAAGTTCGCGGGCGAACTCCTGGCTCTGCACCGCAGCGCGCGTAATGACAATCCGCTTCCCCGCCAGCGGCGATCGAACGGTCTCAGCCACGCTGGCGGCTCACTTCTTCAAGAATAGACTGCGCCCCGGCATCGATAAGTAACCGCGCCATATGCTCGCCCAAAGCCGCGGCTTGATCCGGCGGCGCAGCCGCACGCTGTTTCACGTACTGCACGCCATCCACGGAGCAAACGCACGCCTCCATCACAAGTTCCCCGCGCTCGATTCTCGCCCAAGCCCCTAACGGGACCTGGCAGCCGCCATGCAACGCCGCGAGCAGCGCGCGTTCCGCAATGATCGCCGTCCGCGTTTCCCCATCATCCAGCGGCGACAAAATGTCTCCCGCCTCCGTATCCCTCAACCGGCATTCGACCGCGATCGCGCCCTGTCCCACCGCCGGCATGCAGACATCAGGTTCCAGCGTCTCGGAAATCCGTTGGCTGAGGCCGAGCCGATCCAAGCCAGCCTTCGAGACCATCACCGCCTCATACTCTCCGCTCTCGACTTTTCGCAATCGCGTATCCACGTTGCCACGCAAATCGCGAATATCCAGATCCGGCCGCAGATGCAGTAATTGCGCCTGCCGCCGCAAGCTGCTCGTTCCCACGCGCGCGCCACGCCGAAGATTCGCAACTGTGGATCCGACCAGGCAATCGCGTACGTCGTCGCGCCGGCAAACCGCCGGAAACATCAGCCGGGAAGGAATGTCCGTAGGAATATCTTTCACGCTGTGAACCGCCAGGTCAATCGATTCGTCCAGCAGCGCCTCTTCTAACTCCTTGATGAAAATGCCTTTCCCGCCGAACCGTGTGAGCGGCATCTGCTGCATCTTGTCGCCCGCCGTCTTGATGATGACGATTTCTGCTTCCATCCCCGTCGCGGCAAACAGTTTTTTGCGGATGGATTCGGCCTGCCACTTGGCCAGAATGCTGCCGCGCGTGCCGATCCGCAGGTGTCTCAAGGCTTCTCCCGGTTCGAAAGAAACAGATCGCGCAGCGCTTCGACGTTTTGGATCTTTCGCCGCAATTCTTTTTCGCCGCGTAGTTGCTCCGCCGGCTTCAGCAGCAGCTTCTCCAGCATTTCGTCCATCAATCCTTCGACGCGCGCCCGATCCGCCTCGCTCATATGATTCATGGAATCCAGTCGAGCGCGAATGAAGGCGGCGCGTTCCTCCTTCATTCGAATGCGCAGCGCTTCCACGAGTCCCACCAGCTCTACGCTGGCCTGCCAGGACAAGAATTTTCCAACATGCTCCTCGACAATCCCCTCGGCCCGCGGAATCTCGCTTTCCCGCGCACTGCGGTTTTGCTGCACGATGTCGCTCAAGTCATCCATCGTGTAGACATAAACGTTGTATAGCTTCGCCACGCTGGCCTCGACGTTTCGCGGCATTCCCAGATCCATCAGGAACAATGCCCGGTTTTCACGCGCCGACATGGCGGACTCAACGATGGCGCGCCGTAGCACCGGTTCGTCTGCAGACACGGACGACACCACGACATCCGGCGACCGCAATGCCGTATCCCACTCGCCCCACCCGACGACCTTCCCTCCAAACTGTTTCGCCAGTTCCTCAGCACGATCACGGGAGCGGTTCATGACCGACAAATGCGCGATGCCGCGATCCCGCAGTTGCGACACTACCTGTTCGCTGATCGTTCCCGCCCCCACAACCAGCGCTCTGCGCTCGCTCATTTTGCCAAAAATGCGCTCCGCCAGCTTCACGCCGGCGGCTGCTACTGACATTGGCCGTGTACCCAGCTCTGTTTCCGAGCGCACGCGCTTCCCTACTTCCAATGCGCCCTGAAACAGCCGGTTCAGCACGGGTCCGGTAGCGCCCTGTTCGTGCGCAAAGCGATACGCCTCGCGCACTTGTCCGAGGATCTCCGCTTCTCCCAACAGCATGGAATCCAGTCCCGCCGAGACGCGGAAAAGATGCCGCACCGCCTCGCGATCGTAATGATGGTAGAGGGATACGCTCAGAACATCCGGCCGAACCGAATGGAATTCGCTCAGAAACGAGGAAAGGCCTGGCGCGCACTCATGCGAAGATTCCGGCGGCACGCCGTAAACTTCGCTGCGATTGCACGTCGAGAGCACCAGCGTCTCTTCCAGAATCCCGCGCGAGCGGAGCTCATCCGCGGCGCGCCGCGCCTGTTCGTTGGTGAACGACACCCGCTCGCGCACCTCAACCGAGGCGGTACGGTGGTTCAATCCGACGAGAACAATCTCCATGCCGCGGCTCACAGGCTCCTAGAAATATCGATGGCTGTGTGACAAGTACAAATTCACGACCGTAAAGCTCAGTACCACAACGACAAAATTGAAAATGCAAAGTTTGGAAGCGCGCGCCCCGCGCCACGTCGTCGTCCTCGCCAAGCGGAAATACAGTACGTACAGGATTAGAACAAGCAACGTAATCACATATTTCGGATCGTAAAACGAGTGCTCTCCTGCCAACCGGTCCACGGAGACGAAGCCCAGCGCCGTTCCAATGGCGATGGAAACCACGCCTACCAAAACGCTCGACCGGCTCATCCGTTCCAGCAAATCCAGCGGCGGCAATCGCCAAACCATCTCGCCAAGCTGGTGACGCCGCAAATGACGCTCTTCGCCCAGAAAAATCATACTGAGTACGAAGGAGAGCGCGAACGCCGCATACGCCAGAATGCTCAAGGTGACGTGCAGTGCAAAAACAACCCCATGCGTGGCCGGAGGCGCAAGCTTGTCGGAAGGGGCCAGGTGCGCCGCCACAAAAAAGACCAGCACAAACGGCATAACGAATGCTCCTACCGACCTCTGGCGGTGGTAAAACTCCAATCCCAGATACGTCAGCGCGAGCAGCCACCCGAACAGCGACATCGACCCGTAGAGATCATGGTAGGGAACCGTGTGCGAACCACGCGACCTCACCAAAAGCGCCAAGTAGTGCGTCACCAATCCCATCGCAAGAAACAACGTTCCCAGCCGGCCCGTAATCTCTTTGCCGGTGTTCAAAAAGCGAAGGTATAGGCCCAAACTCAGCAGGTAGGCAAGCAGCGTCAATATGAGAAACGGATGATTCATCTTTTGGACCCGCAGACCTGACTCACATGTCACGATCGGTATGGGTCAGCGGGTGGGCGCGCAATCCCTGGCCGATCGTACAATTCCCCAACATTCCGAGTATAGCCCACACATGCTGGTCCACGCACAACCGGCACATCTCCGCATGACCGTTTCGGCAAGAGCGGCCTGGATTTGCTATCCTTACACTCTGGGGCGGGACATGACCAAACGGGCTGCTGCAACCCATCGAAAAGACTTGTTCCTTCGCGCCTGCCGCGGCGAGGCTCTCCCGCGCGTTCCCGTCTGGATGATGCGACAGGCCGGCCGCTACCTTCCCGAATATCGCGAAATTCGCGCAAAGCATGCATTTCTTGAGGTTTGCAAGACCCCGCAACTCGCCGTCGAAGTCTCGCTACAGCCCTTTCGCAAGCTGGGAGTTGACGCCATCATCGTTTTCTCGGACATTTTGATCCCGGCGGAAGCCATGGGCCTGCATCTGGAGATTGGCGACGCCGGGCCAAACCTTCCTAATCCGGTCCGTTCCAGGACGGACGTGGACAAACTCAAGATGTTCGACCCAGAAACGGAAACCGGCTTCCTACCCGAAGCCATCCGCCGCATCGTCAAATCGGCCGGTCCAGACGTTCCCGTTTTGGGCTTTGCCGCCGCCCCCTGGACCCTCGCGTGTTATATGGTGGAAGGCAAAACAAAGGAAGGCTTCGCGACAGTCAAACAGTTTCTGTATCACGAGCCAAAGACGTTTCGCGCCTTGCTCCAGCGAATCGCCCAGGCCACGATTCCCTATCTCAAGGCGCAAATCGCCGCGGGCGCCTCCGCCGTTCAGCTGTTCGACACTTGGTGTGGTGAGTTGGGTTTGCAGGACTATCGGGAATTCGCGCTGCCCGCCGTGCAGGAAATCATCTCTGGACTGGGCGCCACGGTCCCCGTCATCTATTACACGAAGGCGTCGCAGCATTTACTCCCAGCCATTGCGCATTCCGGCGCAAGCGTGCTCAGCCTTGATTGGCGCGTGGATCTGGCGGAGGTTCGAAAGACTTTGGGTCCGAAGATCGCGCTGCAAGGCAATGTCGATCCCGCAATCCTTCTCGGCCCGCAAGACAAGATTCGTGACGTAACCCTGAACACCATCGATTCTCTCGCCGGCCAGGGCCACATTCTCAATCTCGGCCACGGCATTTTGCAGAACACTCCCGTCGAGAACGCCAAACTGTTCGTCGAAACCGGCCAGGGTGTATTGTTGCAAGACGCCCAGCCCGCGGCCCAGGCAAGATGAGAACACCACCATGAAACTTGCCCATCCAAATATGCACCGAATGCGCGAAGAGTTGCACGTCGACGAGGAATTTCTCGCCCGTTACAATCGGCCTGGCCCACGTTACACCAGTTATCCGACGGCGCCGGTATGGAACGACAATTTCGGCCCCGCCGATCTCGAAAAAGTGCACGAAGAGGCGGACCGCGCCAAGACGCCTGTCTCGCTCTACATGCACATACCCTTCTGCGAAAGCCTCTGCCTTTTCTGCGCATGCAATGTCGTCATCGAGAAAGACAAGAATGTCGCGCCGCCCTATCTCGACATCCTGAAAAAAGAGATCGAGCGGGTCAGCCAAAGCGTTTCCAAAGACCGCCCCGTCGTGCAATTTCATTGGGGCGGCGGCACTCCCACATACCTGACTCCCGCGCAAATTGAGGATCTCTTTGGCTTTACGCGCGAGCATTTCCATATTGCCCGTGACGCCGAGGTCGGCATCGAAGTGGACCCGCGCGTCACCTCGCGTGAACATCTGGAAACGCTTCGCAAGCTCGGCTTCAATCGCCTCAGCATGGGAATCCAGGATTTTCATGCCGACGTCCAGAAAGCCGTTCATCGCATCCAGCCATTCGAAATAACGCGTGACCTGCTTTTCTCCGCTCGCGAACTTGGATTTGACAGCATCAACGTAGACCTGATTTACGGACTGCCCTATCAAACGCCCGATCGCTTTGCTCACACCGTAGACCAAATTCTCGAACTTGCCCCCGACCGCGTCGCTCTCTTCAGCTATGCCCACGTGCCCTGGCTCAAAAAACAGCAAGGCTCGTTCGCCGCGCATCTCCCCGAAGGCATGGAAAAATTCGAAATCTTCCGCACTGGCCTCCTCAAGTTTCTCGAAGCCGGCTATCTCTACATCGGCATGGACCACTTCGCTAAGCCCGGCGACGAGCTCGCCGTCTCACAACAGAATCGCACCCTTCACCGCAATTTTCAGGGCTACACCACCAAAGCCGGCGCCGACCTCTACGGCATGGGCATCACTGCCATCAGCGGTTTCCATGGCGCCTACGCACAAAATCATCGCGACATTCCTTCCTGGCAAAAAGCCGTCAACGAACGCGGCCTCGCCACCATGCGCGGCTATCATCTTTCCGACGAAGATCGTCTCCGCCGCGCCGTCATCAGCCGCCTGCTCTGCCACACCATTCTGATCAAAAACGAAATCTCGCAAGAGTTCGGCATCGACTTCGACCACTACTTCGCCGAAGAACTCCGCCGTCTCGAGCCCGCCCGCGAAGACGGCCTCGTCCTCCTCGATCGCAGCGAAATCCGCGCCACCTGGCTGGGCCGCATCTTCATCCGCAATCTGGCCATGGTCTTCGATCCCTATCTTGAAAAACAGCAACTGATCAGTAGCAAGCCGCTATTTTCCAAAACGCTCTGATTCCGCGAGGATGCTGACAACTCCGTGACCCGTCACGCCCCAGCACTGGTGATCGGCGGTGGAATCTCCGGCCTCGTCTGCGCCTACGCGCTCCGCAAATCCGGCATCGACGCGCAGGTCATCGAAGCCTCTCCCCGCCCCGGCGGCGTCATTCAATCCATCACGCGCGATGGCTACTTGCTGGAACTAGGACCCCAAAGTTTCAGCAGCACACCTGCACTCCGCCAGCTTTGTGCGGAGCTCGCCATCTCCAACGAAATCCTCGAAGCCCCGCCCCACACGCCGCGCTACGTCCTGATTGACGGCACGCTCCGCTCCGTGCCCCTCAGCCCTCCCGCGTTTTTCATGAGTTCACTGATCGATGGTTCCACGAAATGGGCCCTGCTCCGCGACATTTTCGGCAAAACCTCTCCGCCCGACGCCGACGAATCCATCGCCGCTTTCACCCGCAGAAAATTCTCCGCCCAACTCCTCGACCGCCTTGTTGGCCCGTTCGTCTCCGGAGTCTACGCCGGCGATCCCGAGCGCCTCAGCGTCCACAGCGCCTTCCCCCAACTCCACGAAGCCGAAAAATCCTCCGGCAGCATCGTTCGCGGCATGCTGCGCCTCGCCAAAACCAAGAAAGGCCCCCGTGAGCGTCCCACACTCCGAACGTTCCACAAAGGCAACGAATCGCTGGTGCACGCGATTTCCAAGAACCTCGGCCAGTCCATACACACCAACGCAAGAGTCACGAAGCTCGAAAAGAACTCGGACACCTCCTTTACCGTTCAACTCGAGGGCAGAGAAAACAAAGGCATTCTCTCAGCAAACGCCCTGATTCTTTCGACGCCACCCGACTCCACTGCAAAACTGTTGAGGAATCTTAATTCATCGTTCGAAACTCACTTGTCGCCCATCGAATTCGCCGCTGTCGCCGTCGTGTCCCTTGGCTACCGGAAACCCGCTATCGGCCACTCCTTGGATGGCTTTGGCTTCCTCGTCCCACGTTCCGCCGGTCTCCGCGTCCTCGGCACCGTCTGGAATTCCTCTCTCTTCCCCGGCCGCGCCCCAGACGGCCACACTCTTCTGACTTCCTTCGTCGGCGGCACTACCGACCCAGCCGCCGCAAAACTAACCCCCGACAATCTCGCCGCCCTAGTCCATCGCGAAATCTCTTCGGTGCTCTCGATCAAAGGCGAGCCCGTTTTTTCAAACATCACGATCTGGCCCCACGCACTCCCCCAGTACTCTCTGGGTCACGCCGACCGGCTATCCGCCGTCGTAACTCTTCTAAAAAACTATCCAGGCATCTGGCTAACCGGCAACTACCTCCGCGGCCCAGCCATCGGCACCTGCGTAGAACAAGCCCTGGCCACCGCCGCAGAAGTTGCCAAGCGGCTGGCCCAATGAATTTGCATATTGCGCTTCATCCAATTGCCGACAAGAGCCGTATATTCATCTAGGAGACCAAGAAGCCTAACCCGTGTTCCTCGCGGCTCTGATACCAACGGCGCACCGCGAAGTGTCGCCCGACGCGACCCTCGTGAACCGGCTTCTTCAAAAAGATGTGAGCGCCTTCGAGCAGCTCTACGACCGCCATTCACGCCCCATTTATTCCCTGGTCCTACGCATCCTGCAGCAAACGGGTACCTCCGAGGAAGTCGTTCAAGACGTCTTCCTCCATCTCTGGCGCAACGCCGCGCAGTATGATGTCTCGCGGGGTCCCTTTGTGCCCTGGTTGTTCACCTTGGCTCGCAACCGCGCCCTGGACACGCTTCGCCTGAAAAGCGAACGCCAGCGCCGCCGCGAAGACCAAACCAAAGAGTTGCCGCCCATTGTGTCCGTGCCGCAATACGAGCAGCAATTCGACGAAAAGCGCCGCGCCGAAAAAGTTCGCACTCTAATGGCTTCGCTCCGTCCGCAGCAGAAAAAAGCCATCGAGCTGGCCTACTTTGAAGGAATGAGCCACTCCGAAATTGCCGCGGCTTTGCAAGAACCCCTCGGCACCGTGAAGAGTTGGATTCGCAACGGTTTAATGCGCCTGAAGGAAGAATTGCAGGCAACCACGTGAGCGAGTGCGCTAAGTTCGGCGAAATGCTCGAAGCCTACGCGCTCGGCGCGCTGGACGCCCCCGAACGCGCCGCCCTCGAAGCTCATCTCGCCACCGGCTGCAGCGATTGCGCCAAGGCTCTCGCCGAAGGCCGCTGGCTCGTCAGCCAGTTGGCCTATCTCGCCTCGGAAGCCGCGCCCTCCGACACGCTCAAGGGCCGCCTCCTGCAAACGGTCCGCGCCGAAGCCCAATCCGCAGGAACATCCACGGCTCCCAAGTCCGCCATTCCTTTCTGGATGTGGGCCGGCGTCGCCGCTCTCTTAGTGGTAACGATCTATTCCGGCTGGAACGCCCAGCGTTTGCAGCGTGACATCCAGGATACGAATCAAAAGGCTGCCGCCATTTTGCAGCAGCGCCGCGACCTCGAAGCGCAGTTGGAAGCTGCCAAACGCGCAGCCACTATTGTCACCGATCCCGCTTCCGTGAAAATCGCTCTTGCTTCCACGGATCTCCAAACACCGCCGCTCGAAGCTGCCTGGCATTCGCAACTCGGCATCGTGCTGACCGGGCAGAAAACTCCCGTTCCCCCCGGCAACCGCGTCCTGCAACTGTGGCTAATTCCCAAAGCCCCCGGCGGCAAGCCCGTTCCCTCGCTTACCATCCGACCCGACGCCGACGGAAAATTCGTTCTGCTCGTAGCAAATCCGCCCGAGCTCATGGCCCAAACAAAAGCACTGGCCATCACCGAAGAACCGGAAGGCGGCAGCCCTCAGCCCACGACCGCGCCCCGCTGGGTCGGCGGAATCAGCTAGAATTAGCCTAAGTTCGATTCGCAAATCGACCCAGACAGGGATCCTCGGAACCGATACCTTATCCGTACAATTGCGATTACGCCGATTCAAACGAGGAAGGACTTTTCGAAAGCAAATTCCTTTTCCTGGCAAATACCGAAAACGGAAGCCTGCCTACTTCCCAAACCGCAGCGCCAACCTAGTTTTCCGCCGCTCCGCCGCCTCGCGATATCGCCGCCTCTCCCCCGCCGTCTTTAAAATAAGAGGCCGCACCAGTTTGGGTTTGCTCGTGTGCTCGTCAATCGCTACAAACGTCACGTACGCCGAAGTCGTGTGTTTCCGCTCTCCGGTCATCGCATTCTCCGAAAACACCTCAACGCCCACTTCCATCGAAGTATGAAAAACGCGGTTCACTTGCGATTTCAGATTCACAATTTCACCCAAATTCACCGGATTGCGAAAATCAATGTAGTCCACCGACGCCGTCACCACGTAGCTGTTCGAATGCCGGTGCGCCGCCAATGCGGCCGCCATGTCCACAAGGTGCATCACCTGTCCGCCCAAAAGTTTCCCCAGCGGGTTCGTCATCGCCGGCAAAACGATCTCCGTCATCTCTGAACGTGACGCGCTCACCGGCCTCCCTGGCAACCCAGCCCCCCGGTCACGACTCTCTACGTTTTTTCGTTTCATTCGTTTCCCCGTCTCCGCACGAGTTTGGCGACTCTCTCCCGCTCCCGTATAATACGGGACGACGCGATGCCCGAACAAAAGAAAACCCGGCGCCAGATGCTCGAAGAGTTCGTCGCCCAAAAACCCGATGACGCCTTCTCTCGCTACGGTCTCGCCATGGAGTGCGTGAACAGCGGCGATCCCGCCGCGGCCGACCTCCATTTTCGCGCGCTCCTCGTTCGCAATGCCGATTACATCCCCGCCTATCTGATGTACGGCCAACTCCTCGCCCGCGAATCCCGCCCCGCCGAAGCCAAGGAAGTTCTTTCGAACGGCATCGCCGCTGCCACCAGGAAAGGCGACCAGCACGCCCGCTCCGAAATGGAAGCCCTCCTCACCGATCTCGGCTAGGCGCCTAACTGTGCCCGCTCAACCAAAACTCAGCAATCTCTGCGTCGTCTTGGTGGCCACGCGAAATCCGCTCAATATCGGCGCCGCCGCTCGCGCTATGAGCAATTTCGGTTTTTCCCAACTCCGCGTTGTCAACCCCTACGAACTAGCTTTCCGCGAAGCGCGTTCCGCCGTTGGTGCCTCCAAACTCCTCGCCGACGCCAAGGAATTCCAGTCCGTCGCTGACGCCATTGCGGATTGCACTCTCGTCGTCGGCACGACCGCCGTTGGCCGCCGCGCCTTGCAACATCCCCTTCGAAGGTTGGAACCCGGAGCCCGCCTCATTCGCACCGAACTCCTTTCCACCCGCGTCGCTCTTCTCTTCGGTTCGGAAAAAGTCGGCCTCTCCAACGAAGACCTCAGCCATTGCCACTGGCTCCTGCGCATTCCCACTCACGAAGAACATCGATCCCTCAACTTGGGACAAGCCGTCGCCATCTGCCTCTACGAACTCATCCGCGATTCCAAGCCGTCGCGCCAACCGAAAAAGGAAAAACGCGCCGCCGCGCGCGATCTCGAACGCATCACCGAGGTCCTACTCGAAGCTCTCCGCGCCAGCGGCTACCTCGATCCCCACCCCTCCGCGATCGCCGACGAAAGAGTCCGCCGGCTTCTCCGCCGCTTGAGCCTCTCCGCCAAGGATGCCGCCATTTTCCCCGGAATGCTGCGCCAAATCGTCTGGAAGCTCCGGCCGCGCTAAATCCAAACAATCAACCTGCCCCTCGCTCTGGTATGATTGGTCTGGGACCCATGCGGCCTGATCGCATTCCGCTGTTTCCTCTGAACGTCGTTCTTCTCCCCGGCGCTGAGCTTCCCTTGCACATTTTCGAGCCGCGCTACCGCCAGATGGTGAAAGAGTGCCTTGAAGATAATTCTGAATTTGGCATGCTCCTCGCGCTCCCCAACGGCGTCGCTCGCGTCGGCTGCACCGCCGAAATCGTGGACGTCGTGAAGCGCTACAGCGACGGCCGCATGGACATCGTCACGACCGGCCGTTCGCCTTTCCGCGCTGTGCATCTATTCACGGAAAACCCGATCCTCGAAGGCAACGTGGATTATCTCGAAGACCGTGAATCCCCCGCCGATCCACGCATCCAGCGCGAACTCGTGGAATTGTTCGAAGCCTGCCACACGCTCATCTTCGACGACTATCCGAAACATTTCGAAAGCGCCTCCGTGGACGGCCTCTCGTATCTCGTTGCCGCCACGCTGCCGATGGAACTACTCTGGAAGCAACAAATTCTCGAGCTGCGCACCGAAGCCGACCGCCAGGAGCGCCTCGTGGCGTACCTTCGCGAGTGGGCTCCGCATCTACAGAAGGCGGGAGCCCTCCGCCAGCGCGCCGGCGGCAACGGTCACGGTTTGAATTGATGTGGTGAGGTGCAATCCGGCTTAGCCGGATCGCAGAACGGGAACTTAATGACGGCCAGCATATCCATGCAATCTTCGGGACACTCCAAACCGCGCACCATCGGCGAGCTCAAGCGAATTCCCGATTTTGATCCTCGCGGAGCCTCGCGCTCCGTCAAGGATGAAATCCGCCGCAATCTCTTGCGCGCCATTGAAAAAAACGAAACCTTCTTTCCCGGCGTTCACGGATACGAAGACACTGTAATCCCGCAGATAGTCAATGCTCTGCTCTCGCGCCACAATTTCATCTTGCTCGGCCTTCGCGGACAGGCCAAGAGCCGCATCCTGCGGGGGCTCGTTAACCTGCTCGATCCGGAGATGCCCGTCGTCGCCGGCTGCGAAATCAACGACGATCCATTGAATCCCATCTGCCGCGCCTGCCGCGAAAAAATCGCCTCCGAAGGCGATAGCACGCCGATTGCCTGGATGCCTCGCGAAAACCGTTTCGTTGAAAAGCTCGCCACCCCCGACGTCACCATGGCCGACATCATCGGCGACGTGGACCCCATCCGCGCCGCGCGCGGCGGCCGCGATCTCTCCGACGAACTCACGATTCACTACGGCCTGCTCCCGCGCGCCAATCGCGGCATTTTCGCTATCAACGAGCTACCAGACCTGGCAGGAAAAATTCAGGTCGGCCTGTTTAACATCATGCAAGAAGGCGACATCCAGATTAAGGGCTATCCCCTGCGCCTTCCTCTCGATGTCCTCCTCGTCTTCACCGCCAATCCCGAGGACTACACCGCCCGCGGAAAAATCATCACCCCGCTCAAGGACCGCATCGGCGCCGAAATTCGCACCCACTACCCCTCAACGGTTGACGAAGGCATGGCTATCACCGCCCAGGAAGCTTGGATCGGCCGCGATTCCGGCAAAAAAGTCGAGGTCCCAAACTATCTTCGCCAAGTCGTCGAAGAAATCGCCTTCCAGGCCCGCGAGGACAAACGCGTGGACCGCCGCTCCGGGGTCAGCCAACGACTTCCCATCACCACGCTCGAAAGCTTGGTCAGCAGCGCCGAACAGCGCGCCGCGCGCACCGGCGAAAAATCTGTCGTCGCTCGCGTCGCCGACGTCTACGCCGCCCTCCCCGCCATCACTGGAAAAATGGAACTTGAGTACGAAGGCGAACTCAAAGGCGCCGACACCATCGCCCGCGAACTCATTCGCACCGCCGTCGGCCGCGTCTTCAGTAAACACTTCGCCGGCGTGGATTTTCAGCCAGTCATTCAATGGTTCGAACTCGGCGGCGAACTGAAACTCCCCGAGCTGGCCACCACCAACGAGCGCCACGAGCAGCTTTCGAAGATCCAGGGCCTCATGGACCAGGTCGGTAAGCTCGGCGTCGAAAACCGTAAGGACCCCGGCACCGCCGCCGCCGCCGAAATGATCCTCGAAGGTCTTTGGGCCCACCGCCGCATCGGCCGCAGCGAAGAACGCGGCTACTACGCCGAAAAGCCCAAGCAGCCCGAACCGCGCGACCCGCGCGAATCCCCAAACCGAGGCCCCCGCCGCCAGTTCAACTAACTAATGTCCACCAAGCCCATTCGCGCCGCGTCTTTGAATTGCGGGAGCGTAGCCCCCGCATTTCTTCTCTTTACCGTTCACTCCGCCCGCCGGAATTCACTCTTCGTCCCAAACCGTGCACTCATTTTCTTTTTCTTCACTGTCGACTGTCGACTGTCAACTGTCAACTCCCCAAGGTTCCACTCATGAAATTCATCCGCTACGGCAAATACACCGGCGAACCCGCCGACGCCATCGACCTCGAAGAACTCATCAAGCGCCTCGGCGACTTCTTCCTGCAGAGCGGTTTCGAATCCCAATTCTACGGCGTCTCCCAAATGGACACCGAGCGCTCCATGGAAGCCCTGCGCGAAGCCATCCTCCGCGCTCTCCAGGAAGGCGACCTGCTCCCCGAAAATGCCATGAGCGACGAGCTCCGCGAAATGTTGAACGATCCCAACGCCATGAACAGCCAGGCGGTCAAGGATCTTCTGGATAAACTCACTGAACGTATGGCCAACGAAGGCTTCATCAATCCGCAGCAGCCTCCGCAAGTCACCCCGCCACCACAAACCTCCGCGCGCGGCCAACTCGGCCAACCCCACGAACGCCAACCCGAAGCGCGTTTCGAAATCACTGACAAAACGATCGATTTTCTAGGCTTCAAAACTCTCCAGGACTTGCTAGGCTCACTCGGCCGCAGCAGCTTCGGCCGCCACGACACCCGCGACCTTTCCACTGGCGTCGAATCCGGCGGCGTCTCCCGGCCCTACGAGTTCGGCGACACTCTCAACATGGACATCAGCGCCACGCTCTTCAACGCCGTCCGCCGCGAAGGCGCCAAAGTTCCCATCGAGATGACCTACTCCGACCTGATGGTCCATCAGTGCGAATATCACAGCTCCTGCGCAACCGTCGTCCTTCTCGATTGCAGCCACAGCATGATTCTCTACGGCGAAGACCGCTTCACTCCCGCCAAACGTGTTGCCATGGCCCTCTCCCATCTCATTCGAACGCAATATCCCGGGGACACGCTAAGCCTGGTCCTCTTCCATGATTCCGCGGAAGAAGTGCCCTTAAGCGAACTCGCTCGCGTCCAGGTCGGCCCCTACTACACCAACACGCGCGAAGGCCTCCGCATGGCCCAGCGCATCCTCCTCCGTCAGAAAAAAG
>Ga0307477_10000199_pt1 | contig 82876 bp, 80 predicted proteins | sample atmos_gasesECM2C_FD_203316 | JGI IMG/M metagenome (GOLD analysis project Ga0307477, IMG submission 203316) | Hardwood forest soil microbial communities from Morgan-Monroe State Forest, Indiana, United States - atmos_gasesECM2C_515 | ecosystem: Environmental > Terrestrial > Soil > Temperate...
AGCTTGCGCCCGAGGCGCGCCGCATCCTGGGGGAGCTCCAGGCGGCCGGCGCGGCAGACACCGTCGCCGGCGAGCGGCGGCGGGAGTGAGCGAAGTATTGAGGTATATGAATATGAGCAAGGTAATTGAGCAGATCGACAAGCAGCGCATGACCCGCAAGGTTCCGGATTTCAAGCCCGGCGACACCGTGGTCGTGCAGGTCAAGGTGGTCGAGGGCGACCGCGAGCGCGTGCAGGCATACGAAGGGGTTGTGATCGCGCGTCGCAACCGCGGACTCAACTCCTCTTTCACCGTACGCAAGATCTCGCACGGCGAGGGCGTGGAGCGGGTCTTTCAGACCTATAGCCCCGCGATCAGCGACATCACCGTCAAGCGTCGCGGCAGCGTACGGCGCGCGAAGCTCTATTACCTGCGCGACCTGTCGGGCAAGGCAGCGAGAATCGAGGAAAAGATCTGACTGGCAGGCGGCGCGACGGCGCGCACTGCGCAGGAGGCATTGAATGACGTTCCGCTCGTTCTTCCACGGCCTGTGGCGCGGCCTGGACGGCCTGCGCAAAGCGCTGCACCTGTTCCTGCTGCTCGTAATCTTCGCGATCCTGCTGGCCGCTCTGACGAGCGGCGCACCGCGTATCCCCGTCAAGGCCGCTCTGCTGGTGGCGCCCGAAGGGCAGCTGGTCGAGCAGCTCTCGACCGGACCGGTCGAGCGGGCGCTCGAAGAGGCGCGTGGTGAGCAGCACTCGGAGACTCTGCTGTGGGACCTGAGCGACTCGATCCGCGCGGCGGCGACCGATGCGCGCATCAAGGTCGTGGCGCTCGATCTCGAGAAGTTCGGCGGCGGATCACAGCCCTCGCTTGCCGAGCTCGCCGGCGCACTGCGCGAGTTCCGCGCGAGCGGCAAGCGGGTGATCGCCTATGGGGCGGAGCTGACCCAGGAGCGCTACTACCTCGCGGCCCAGGCCGATGAGATCTATCTGGATCCGATGGGGTTCGTGCTGATCGAGGGCTACGAGCGCTATCGCACCTACCTCAAGGACGCGCTCGACAAGCTCGGGGTCGACATCAACGTTTTCCGGGTCGGCACTTTCAAGAGTGCTGTCGAGACCTTCACCCGCACCAACATGTCGCCGGAGGATCGGGCCGAGAGTCGCACCTATCTCGGCGCGATGTGGAGCAGCTACCAGGACGCCGTGACCCGCGCCCGCAAGCTCCCCCCGGACGCACTGGAGAAATACGTCGACTCGCTGTCGAAGAGCGTATCCGCCGCCGGCGGCGATGGAGCGCAGGTCGCATTGCGCGCCGGACTGGTCACGGCCGTCAAGACACGGCTCGAGACCGAGCAGCATCTCGCCGGCATCGTCGGCCAGGACACCACGAACGGCTCCTTCAAGTCCGTGTCGGTCGACGACTATGTGCGCTACGCCCGCAGCGAGAAGAAGCGTCAGGCCGGCAGCAAGCCGCGGATCGGCGTGATCGTCGCCGCGGGCACGATCCTCGACGGCGATCAGCCCCCCGGGAGCGTCGGTGGCGATTCCACCTCGCGATTGATTCGCGCCGCGCGCCTCGACAAGGACGTGAAGGCCGTAGTGCTGCGGGTCGACAGCCCCGGGGGCAGCGTCATGGCCTCCGAGCAGATCTATCGCGAGCTGCTGGCGTTGCGTGCCGCGGGCAAGCCGCTGGTCGTCTCGATGAGCGGCTACGCCGCCTCGGGGGGCTATTACATCTCGGCGCCGGCGGATGAGATATTGGCGAGCCCGGCGACCCTGACCGGCTCCATCGGCATCTTCGCCATCATCCCGACCATCGACCGCACACTCGGCAAGGTCGGTGTCGGCGTGGACGGAGTCGGCACCACGCCGCTCTCCGGACAGCTGCGCATCGATCGCCCGCTCGGCGAAGAGGCGCGTACGCTGCTGCAATCGACCATCAACCGCGGCTACGACGAGTTCCTGGAGCGCGTCGCCCGCGGGCGCAAGAAGACGCGCGAGCAGGTCGACGCGATTGCGCAGGGTCACGTATGGGCCGGCAGCGATGCCCGGCGCCTCGGGCTGGTCGACGAGCTCGGCTCCTTTGACGACGCCGTCAAGGCCGCCGCGCGCCACGCTAAACTCACCGAGTACGCTGCCGAGTTCATCGAGCCCGAGCTCACCTGGGCACAGCAGCTGGCGATGCAGATGCGCACCAGCCTCGCGCGGGCACTCTTGCATGTCAGCCCGGATGAGCGTGCGCTGGCGGAGCTCGCCGAACGCTTCGACCCGGTGACGCGCGAGGCGCAGCGTCTGGCGCGCCTGAGCGTGCCGAATCGCCTGTACGCCTACTGCTTCTGCGAGGTGAATCGCTAGCGGGCGCCGGGGCGCTGGTGGTGCGGGGCGCTGGCGCGCGGCACGGGCACGGGCACGGGCACGGGCGTGGGCGTGGGCGGGTGGGCGTCGGCGGGCGGCGCTGGCAGGTGGTAGTGCTAGAGGTTCGTTCGGCCAATAGTTAAGTAATTACTTAACCATTGACAAAACGACCCTTAAACACCCGGCTCAGAAAACGACCCTGGAGCCCCCGGGGCTCCGGCGGCGACCGCGGCCTCGGCCGCGGCGCGACACACTACAGTGTCGACCAGTCGAGGATCACCTTGCCCGACTTCCCGGAGCCCATGGTGTCGAACCCGCGCTGGAACTCCTGCACCGGGAAGTGATGGGTGATGATGGGCTCGAGCTTGAGCCCGCTCTGCAGCAGGCTCGCCATCTTGTACCAGGTCTCGAACATCTCGCGGCCGTAGATGCCCTTGAGCGTGAGACCCTTGAAGATCACCTGATTCCAGTCGATCGCCGTGTCCTCGGGCGGGATGCCGAGGATGGCGATCGAGCCGCCGTGATGCATGGTGCGCAGCATTTCCCGCAAGGCGGCCGGATTGCCCGACATTTCGAGCCCGACGTCGAACCCCTCCTGCATGCCGAGGTCCTTCATGGTCTGGTCGAGCGACTCGCGCTGCACGTTGATGGCGCGCGTCGCGCCCATGCGGCGCGCGAGCTCGAGGCGATAGTCGTTGACGTCGGTGACTACGACGTGGCGCGCTCCAGTGAAGCGCGCGACCGCCGTGGCCATGATGCCGATCGGGCCGGCGCCGGTGATCAGCACGTCCTCGCCCACCACGTTGAAGGCGAGCGCCGTGTGCGTCGCGTTGCCGAAGGGATCGAGGATCGAGGCGATGTCGTCCGGAATCGAGTCGGTGAGCTTGAAGGCATTGCCGGCCGGGATGGCGAGGTACTCGGCGAACGCGCCGGGGCGATTGACGCCCACGCCGACGGTGTTGCGGCACAGGTGGCGCCGGCCGGCACGGCAGTTGCGGCAGAAGCCGCACGTGATATGACCCTCGCCCGAGACGCGATCCCCTGGCTGTAATCCCTTGACCTCGGAGCCGACCTCGACGATGCGCCCGCAGTACTCGTGACCCACCGCCATTGGCACCGGAATCGTCTTCTGCGCCCAGGCGTCCCAGTTATAGATGTGCATGTCGGTGCCGCAGATCGCCGTCTTGGCGACCTCGATGAGCACGTCGTTGGGACCCACCTTGGGCTCGGGGATGTCGGTGAGCCAGATCCCGGGGGCGGCCTGCTGCTTGACCAGTGCTTTCATAGACTCTCTTTATGGGGTCACGTCGCGTCTTGACAAACAGGCCGCGCGCCCGCTTACGCGATCACGCCGAGGTCGCGGCCGACGCCGGTGAAGGCCTCCACCGCGCGCTCGAGCTGCTCGCGTGTCAGCGCCGCCGACATCTGCGTGCGGATGCGGGCCTGTCCCTTGGGCACGACCGGGTAAGAGAAGCCGATGACGTACACCCCGCGCTCGAGAAGCGCGTCCGCCATGCGCCCGGCGAGGGCCGCGTCGCCGAGCATCACCGGGATGATCGGGTGCTCGCCCGGCTTCAGGTTGAAGCCGGCCGAGGCGAGGGCGGCGCGGAAGAAGCGCGTGTTGTCGAACAGCCGGGCACGCAGCTCGGGTGTGTGCTCGAGAAGATCGAGCACCGCGAGGCTGGCCGCAGCCACGACCGGGGGGATGCTGTTGGAGAACAGGTAGGGGCGCGAGCGCTGCCGCAGCCACTCGACGACTTCGCGGCGGGCAGCGACATAGCCGCCGCTGCCGCCACCGAGCGCCTTGCCGAGGGTCCCGCTCAGGATGTCGACCCGTGCTGCCACTCCGCAGTGCTCCGGCGTGCCCCGTCCGCACGCCCCCATGAAGCCCGTGGCGTGCGAATCATCGACCATCACCAGCGCGTCGTAGCGCTCGGCGAGGTCGCAGATCTCGGCGAGCCTGGCAATGAAGCCGTCCATCGAGAACACGCCATCGGTCGCGATCAGTCGGGTACGTGCGCTGCGCGCCTCGGTGAGGCATTTCTCGAGCTCCGCCATGTCGCTGTTGGCGTAGCGGTAGCGCTGCGCTTTGCAAAGGCGGATGCCGTCGATGATGCTCGCGTGGTTGAGCGCGTCCGAGATCACCGCATCGCGCTCATCGAGCAGCGTCTCGAACAGTCCGCCGTTCGCATCGAAGCACGAGGAATAGAGAATCACGTCCTCGGTACCGAGGAAGCGCGCCAGGCGTGCCTCGAGCGCCTTGTGGGTCTGCTGCGTGCCGCAGATGAAGCGCACCGAAGCCATGCCGTAGCCGTACTCCCCGAGGCTGCGCTCCGCCGCGGCACGCACGACCGGGTGATTGGCGAGGCCCAGGTAGTTATTGGCGCACAGGTTGATCAGATCCCGGTCGCCGCTGCGGACCACCGCGCCCTGGGGCCCCGCGAGCACGCGCTCACTCTTGTACAGTCCCTGCTCGCGCAAGCCCGTCAGCTCGGCGCGCAGCCGCTCGATAACTGCCTGATGCATAGAGGCGAATTATACCCACCGGGTCGCATTTGAGACCCCGGAGGTCGCCGCAAAGCATGTCGGCGCCCCAGCTGCGTTGCAGACTGCCGAGGGCGCCCCCATCAATCCATGCTGCGCGCACACACGCGCTGCGCCCACACACGCGAATGCGGCTGCTTTTGAAGTCATGACCTTAAGCGTTTTCGACATTTTCAAGGTCGGTATCGGCCCCTCGAGCTCGCACACCATGGGTCCGATGCGGGCGGCGCGCGAGTTCGCCGCGAGCCTCAAGCGCGACGGGCTGCTCGCGCCGACACAGGAAATTGCCGTGCGCCTGTACGGCTCGCTGGCGCTCACCGGGGCCGGCCACGGCACGGACCGTGCCGTGCTGGTAGGGCTCGAGGGCGCCGAGCCCGAGACGGTCGATCCCGACAGCATCGAGCCGGCACTGCAGCGCATCCGCTCGAGCGGGCGCATTCGCCTGCTCGGTGAGCACGAGATCGCCTTCGACGAGCCGATGCAGCTGCTCTTCATGTACCACGAGCGGCTGCCGCGTCATTCGAACGGCATGCGCTTCACGGCGCTCGGCGCCGGGCAGCGCGTGCTGCGCGAGGCCGATTACTACTCGATCGGCGGAGGCTTCATCGTCTGCGGCGACGAAGCCGAGGCGCGCGAGGCGCATGCGCATGCGCCGCCGCCGTACCCGTTCACCTCCGGTACGGAGCTTCTCTCGCTCTGCCGCGAGCACGGGCTCGAGATGTTCGAGCTGATGCTGGCGAACGAGCGCACCTGGGCCCCGGAAGCCGAGGTGCGCAGGAAGCTCGTGCGCCTCTGGCAGGTGATGCAGGCGTGCGTCGAGCGCGGCTTCGGCCAGAGCGGATTGCTGCCGGGTGTGCTCAAGGTGCGGCGCCGCGCGCCACGCCTGCACCGCATGCTCACCGAGAGCGGCACGGTGAAACCCCTCGACTTCATGGACTGGCTCAACGCCTACGCACTCGCGGTGAACGAAGAGAACGCCGCGGGCGGGCGGGTCGTCACGGCGCCCACCAACGGCGCGGCCGGCATCGTGCCGGCGGTGATGCATTACTACCGTCGCTTCGAGGCGGGCGCCAACGATGAGGGCATCATCCGCTTCCTGCTGGTGGCGGCGGCGATGGGCATGCTCTACAAGCGCAATGCCTCGATCTCCGGAGCCGAAATGGGCTGCCAGGGCGAGGTGGGGGTCGCGTGCTCGATGGCCGCCGCCGGCCTGGTGGCGGCCCTGCAGGGCACCAACGAGCAGATCGAAAACGCAGCCGAGATCGGCATGGAGCACAACCTCGGGCTGACCTGCGACCCGGTGGCGGGGCTAGTGCAAATTCCCTGCATCGAGCGCAACGCGATGGGTGCCGTCAAGGCGGTGAATGCCGCGCGACTTGCCATGCGCGGCGACGGCACGCACAAGGTGTCACTCGATCAGGTGATCGCAACGATGCGCCAGACGGGCGCCGACATGTCCACCATCTACAAGGAGACGTCGCAGGGTGGACTCGCGGTCAACGTGCCTGAGTGCTAGCTGCCGGCGCCCGCCGGCGGTCGAGGACTCTCGTCGAACGCCGCTAGCCGAACAAGCCGAACAGTCGCTTCGCCGGCGCTTCCCGCTGCACGTCGGTCACCGCAGCTGCGGCGATCGTGTCCCACTGCGCGCAGTCGAAGGCGATCGAGCACAGCGCCGCGGTACCGAGCCCGCCGTCACCGCTGCGGGGCGCGAGCTGCTGCATCAGCTGCGACACGCCGGGGTTGTGGCCCACCAGCAGCACGTGCGCCACGCGCGGACCCGTACGCTCGACGACCTTCAGCAGGTCCGCCGCACTTGCCAGATACAATGATTCCTCGCGCAACACGCGCCGCTCGGGCAGCGACAGCTCACGCGCCACGATCTCAGCAGTCTGCTGCGTGCGGCGGGCCGGGCTGACGAGCAACAGATCCGGAACCAGCTCGAGCTCGAGCAGCCGGCGCGCCATCGCCTCGGCCGCCGCACTCCCGCGGCGGCTGAGCGGACGCTGCAGATCCGGCAATCCCGGATCCCGCCAGCGCGCATCCGCATGGCGCATGAGCGTCAAGCGCTTCACGGACACTTCATGCGGGCAATTCCAGCAGGATCCGCCCGTCCTGCACGCGCACCCGGTAGGTACGCAGTGGCTCGTATGCCGGCGGCGTGAGCGCCTCGCCGGTGCGCAGGCAGAAATGCGAGCCGTGGCGGGGGCAGACGATCTCGCAGTTCTCGACCTCGGCGGCGCCGAGAGATTCGCCGTCGTGTGTGCAACGGTCTTCTACCGCGTACAGCTCTTTCCCGCAGCGTACGATCACCAGCGCGTTGCCGTCGATCTCGAGAGGCAGCGGCGTCGCCTCGCTGACCGAGTCCGCGCCACCGATGTCCACCCACTCGGAGCTCATGGATTTCGCCCGCCGCGGGCGCGCCTCAGAACATCCCGGTCTGCAAGCGCGCGGCCTCGGACATCATGCTCTGGTTCCAGGGCGGGTCGAAGGTGAGGCTGACGCGCGCCTCGCGCACGGTTGGGATGCGCTCGATCTTGTCGCGTACGTCATCGACCAGAATGTCCCCCATGCCGCAGCCCGGAGCGGTGAGAGTGATCTTCACGTCCACCGTCCGCGTGCCGTCGTCGTTCGGCCTGACGTCGCACTCGTACACCAGGCCGAGGTCCACGATGTTGATCGGGATCTCGGGGTCATAACAGCTGCGCATCTGCTCCCACGCGAGGCGCTTCACATCCTCCTCGTTGGCATTGGGCGCGAGCTGCGGCGGCTTCACGGCTTCCTGGCCGATGGCGTCGGCATCCTCGCCCGCGATGCGGAACAGATTCCCCTCGAGGTAGACGGTGAAGCTGCCGCCGAGCGCCTGAGTGATGTAGCCCGCCTGGCCGGGCTTGAGTCGCACCTCCTGACCGGCGGGGACGATCACCGCACGCACTTCGCGGTTGACGACGAACGGCTCGTTCTCGTGTCGGCGCATCGCGGGCACCCGCTATTCCGTGGACACCGTGGCTGTGCCGCCGCGCTCGAGTGCGGCGTTGAGCGTGTGCCAGCAGAGGCTCGCGCACTTGACGCGTGCCGGAAACTCGCGCACGCCCGAGAGCGCCGCGAGCTTGCCGAGTGAGCTGTCGGGAGCGGCGTCGGCTTGCGTGAGCAGCGCATGCACCTTGGCGAACAGCTCGCGCACGCTGGCGCGGTCCTTGCCTTTGACCGCCTCCGTCATGAGCGAAGCGGCAGCCGTGGAGATGGCGCAGCCCTTGCCCTCGAAGCGGATATCCTCGATGCGCTCCCCGTTGAGGCGCACCGCGAGGGTCAGCTGATCGCCGCACAGCGGGTTATGGCCCTCCGCGCGGCCGCTGGCCGGCTCGAGCCGGCCGAAATTCCGCGGGTGCCGGTTGTGATCGAGAATCACGTCACGGTAGAGCTCCTTCAGGTCCATCAGGCGAACACCTCGCGCGCCTTGGCGAGTGCGGCGACCAGTCGCGCGACGTCGCCCGGGGTGTTGTAGCAACCGAACGAGGCGCGCGCCGTGGCCGGCAGGCCGAAGAAAGTCATCACCGGCATGGCGCAGTGGTGGCCGGTGCGCACCGCGACGCCTTCGGCGTCGAGTACCGTGCCGAGGTCGTGCGGGTGCACGCCTTTCATGGTGAAGGAGAGCACCGCGGCCTTGTGCGCCGCGGTGCCGATGATCTCGATGTCCGGCAGGCGCGCGAGCTCGGCGGTCGCGAGCTGCAGCAGCCGCTGCTCGTGCGCGGCGATCGCCTCCCGCCCGAGGCTCTCGATATAGTCGATGGCGGCGGCGAGCCCCACCGCGCCCGAGATGTTGGGAGTGCCGGCCTCGAATTTCCAAGGCAGCTCGTTGTAGGTCGTCTTGTCGAAGGCGACCGTCAGGATCATGTCGCCGCCGCCCTGCCAGGGAGGCATCGCGGCGAGCAGCTCCTGGCGGCCGTAGAGCACGCCGATGCCGGTGGGGGCGTACATCTTGTGCCCCGAGAAGGCATAGAAATCCGCGCCGAGGGCGCGCACGTCCACCGGCGCATGCGGCACGGCCTGTGCGCCGTCGACCAGCACCAGCGCGCCGTGCGCATGCGCCGCGTCGATGAAGCGCTTGAGCGGCAGCACCGTGCCGAGCGCGTTGGAGACGTGCGCGAGCGCCACCAGGCGGGTGCGCGGCGTGAGGCGCTCGAGAAACTCATCGGGCGGCACTTCGCCGCGGCGGTTGATCGGCGCCACCTTGAGCGTGCAACCGGTCTGCTGGCACACCATCTGCCAGGGGACAATGTTGGCGTGATGCTCGAGCGCGCTGATCAGGATCTCGTCGCCGGGACCGAAGCGTGCGCGCCCATAGGCCTGCGCCACCAGGTTGATGGCCTCGGTGGTGCCGCGCACGAAGATGATCTCCTTCACCGTGGCGGCGTTGATGAAGCGCCGCACGCGCTCGCGCGCGCCCTCGAAGGCCGCGGTGGCCGCCTGGCTGAGCGCGTGCACGCCGCGATGCACGTTGGCGTGCGAATGAGTCTCGTAGTCCTCGATCGCCCGCAGTACGGCGAGCGGGCGCTGCGAAGAGGCGGCGCTGTCGAGGTAGACCAGCGGCCGGCCGTTCACCGTGGTGTCGAGGATCGGAAAGTCGCGCCGTACGGCTTCCGCGTCGAGCGGTGGTGCAGGGGTGGCAGACAGGAGGTTAGCGGCCATCAGAGGAGCTCCAGCAGACGCTCGTCGCGCAACTGTCCGGCGAGCCGTGCCTCGATCTGCCGGCGTAGCTCCGGCAGCGGAATCTTTCCGACCACGTCGGCGAGGAAGGCCCACTTGAGGAGCCGCTCGGCGGTGGCGCGCGAGAGCCCGCGCGACAGCAGGTAGAACAGCACGCTCTCATCGAGCTTGCCGGCGGTCGCGCCGTGGCTGCACTTCACCTCGTCGGTGTAGATCTCGAGCTGCGGTCGTACGTCGATTTCCGCCTCGGGCCCGGCCAGCAGCCCGCGCAGCGACTGGTGCGAGTCGGTCCCGCTGGCGTTGCGCGCCACCACGATCCTGGCGTTGCAGGCGACGCGCGCGCGGCCGGCCGCGATGCCGCGGAAGGTCTGCTCGGTGCGTCCATGCACGGCGGCGTGCTCCACCACCGCGTAGGTGTCCTCGACCTGTTGGCCGTCGCCGAGCGATGCGATGCCCATGCTGAGTACGGCGTGCTCGCCGGCGAGTCTCACCGCGAGCGTCGAGCGGGCCGACTGCGCGCCGGTGTTGATGCCGTGCAGGCGGTAGCTCGCCTCCTGCGCCAGGCTCGCCGCCAGCGTGTCGAAGAAAATGCTCCGACCGTTGAGGTCCTGGAGTCGATAGTGCTGCAGGCGGGCGCCCCGTGCGAGCTCGACCGTCGCGGCGCTGTTGACGAAGCTTGCGCTCGTCCCTGCGCTCAGATGGCGCTCGATCAGCTCGAGGCGCGCCCCCGGATCGAGCCGCAGCTCGACGCGCGGATAGGAGGCGCCCGACTGACTGTCGGCGCTCGCCAGGAAGAGGAGCTCGATGCGGACCGGGACATCGCCGCTCGCCGCAACGCCGCCGCTCGCCGCAGCGCTGCCGCTCGCCGCGGCGCTGCCCGAGGGAAGGTGAATGCGGATGCCGTCGGGGGCGAAGGCCTGGTTGAGGAGCGCAAGGCGCTGATCACCCCCCGCGACCCGCGGCCCGTCCCCGGGGGACGACGAGTCCTGCGCCTCGGTCGCCCCGGCCGCGTGAGCTTCGCTCCCCCCAGCGAGTCGTGTCACCTGCGCACCGCTGGCGTCAAGGGCTGCAGAGAGGGCCGGCGCGAGTACCCCGTCGATGAACACGTAGCGCGCAAAGCCCGCAGTCGGTGCGGCGAGCTCCGCTGCCGGCGGCGGCGTGGTCGCCGGGGCAGGGGTAAAGCGCAGCCGCTCGAGCGGCCGCAGATTCGCGTATCTCCAGTTCTCTTCGCGCGTGCTCGGGAGCCCGGCCGACTGCAGCGCCTCGATAGCCGCGCGGCGGCGCGCGGCGGACGCCGGCGCGGCGGGCAGCGCCTGCGCAGCGCTCACGTACTCCTCGACGATGCGACGGGTGAGGGGAGTGCTCATGGGGTCGGGCGGGCTCAGGCCGCCTCGCTCGCGAGCCAGTCGTAGCCACGCCGCTCGAGCTCGAGCGCGAGCGTGCGATCGCCGCTGCGCGCGATGCGCCCGCGCAGCAGCACGTGCACGAAGTCCGGCACGACGTACTCGAGCAGCCGCTGGTAGTGCGTCACCAGCACGCAGGAGCGCTCGGGCGAGCGCAGCGAGTTCACGCCCGCCGCGACCACCTTGAGCGCATCGATGTCGAGCCCGGAGTCGGTCTCATCGAGAATCGCGAGCTTCGGCTCGAGCATCAGCATCTGCAGGATCTCGTTGCGCTTTTTCTCGCCGCCCGAGAAGCCTTCGTTCACGCCGCGCGACAGGAAGCTGTCCTCGATCTGCATCAGCTTCATCTTCTCGCGCACCAGCGTCAGGAAGTCGAAGGCGTCGATCTCGGCCAGCCCGTGCTGCGTGCGCACTGCGTTGACGGCGGCCTTCAGCAGGTAGACGTTGTTGACGCCCGGGATCTCCACCGGGTACTGGAAGCCGAGAAACAACCCCGCGCGCGCGCGCTCCTCGGGCGCGAGGGCGAGCAGGTCGCGGTCCTGGTAGAGCACCGTTCCGGCGGTAATCTCGTAGCCCGGGCGCCCGGCGAGCACATGCGCAAGCGTGCTCTTGCCCGAGCCGTTCGGCCCCATGATGGCGTGCACCTCACCCGTGCCCACCTCGAGGTTGACGCCGTTGAGAATTTCCCGGCCCGCGACGCGCACGTGCAGGTTGTCGATGCGCAGCAGCGGCGCGGGGTGAGTGCTCCTGAGTTGCATGTCAGCCCACCGCCCCCTCGAGGCTCACCGCCAGCAGCTTGCTCGCCTCGACCGCAAACTCCATCGGCAGCTCCTTGAAGACCGACTTGCAGAAGCCGCTGACGATCATGTTGACCGCATCCTCGGAAGCGATGCCACGCGCCAGCAGGTAGAACAGCTGGTCGTCGCTGATCTTCGAGGTGCTCGCCTCGTGCTCGACGATCGCCGAGGGGTTCTTCACCTCGACGTACGGAAAGGTGTGAGCGCCGCACTTGCCACCCATGAGGAGCGAGTCGCACTGGGTGAAGTTGCGTGCTCCGTGCGCACTCGGCAGCACCTTGACCAGGCCCCGGTAGGTGTTCTGGCCCTGCCCGGCGGAGATGCCCTTGGAGATGATGGTGCTGCGGGTGTCGGGCCCGATGTGGATCATCTTCGTGCCGGTGTCCGCCTGTTGATGGTGGTTGACGGTCGCCACGGAATAGAACTCGCCGATCGAGCCCGCCCCGCGCAGCACGCAGCTCGGATATTTCCAGGTGATCGCCGAGCCGGTCTCCACTTGAGTCCAGGAGATGTGCGCGTTGCGGCCGCGGCAGTCGCCGCGCTTGGTTACGAAGTTGTAGATCCCGCCGACGCCGTTGGCATCGCCCGGGTACCAGTTCTGCACGGTCGAGTACTTGATGTAGGCGTCATCGAGCGCGATCAGCTCGACCACGGCCGCGTGCAGTTGGTTCTCGTCCCGTTGCGGCGCCGAGCACCCCTCGAGGTATGAAACGTAGCTGCCGGCAGCGGCGATGATGAGCGTGCGCTCGAACTGTCCGGTGTTGATCGCGTTGATGCGGAAGTAGGTCGACAGCTCCATCGGGCAGCGCACCCCCGGCGGCACGTAGACAAAGGAGCCGTCGGAGAACACTGCGGAATTGAGCGTTGCGAAGAAGTTGTCGGTATACGGGACGACGCTGCCGAGGTATTGCTCGATCAGCTGCGGATGGGTGCGCACGGCCTCCGAGAACGGGCAGAACAGCACCCCGGCAGCCGCCAGCCGCTCCTTGAAAGTCGTGGCGACGGACACGCTGTCGAACACCGCGTCGACGGCCACGCCGGCGAGCCGCGCGCGCTCATGCAGCGGCACGCCGAGCTTCTCGTAGGTCTCGAGGAGCTTCGGGTCAACCTCGTCGAGACTCTTCGGCCCGTCCTTCTTCGCCTTCGGTGCGGAATAATAGGAGATCGACTGGTAGTCGATCGGCGCCACCTTGAGGTGCGCCCAGTGAGGCTCCTGCATCGTGAGCCAGTGGCGCAGCGCCTTGAGCCGCCACTCGGTCAGGAAGGCGGGCTCGCCCTTTTTGCGGGAGATCAGCCGCACGACGTCCTCATTGAGGCCGGGCGGCACGGTGTCGGCGTCGATGTCGGTGACGAAGCCGTGTCGATAGCCGCGCCCGATCAGCGTTTCGAGTTGTTTGGCAGTCTCACTCATGGGTCATACACCTGGCGGCCTTCAGGAGCGGACGGAGCGCGGCGTACCTGCCGCCGCCTTCATCTCGCGCTCGAGGGGCGGCAGCGGTGCCGGCGGGCTGTCGATACCGGCGAGCTGCGCGAGGCTCACTTCATGGAGCGCGCGGCGGATGGCGAGATTCAGTCGCTGCCACCCGCGCCCGACGCGGCAGGTCTGCTCGATCTCGCAATTGCCGTGCCCGCGCGCACAATCGGTGAGCGCCACCGGCCCTTCGAGCGCATCCAGTATGGCTGCGGCACTGATCTGCGATGCCGGGCGGGCGAGCTGGTAGCCGCCGTGCAGCCCGCGCGTCGAGCTCACGAGTCCGGCGCGCTGCAACTGCTTGAGGAGCTTGCTCACCGTCGGTGCGGCAACGTGCGTCCGCCGGGCGAGCGAGGCGGCGGTCTGTACGCGCTCCGGCTCGCCCGCAAGCGCGGCGAGCAGCACCGTGGCGTAGTCAGTCAGTCGGCTGATGCGCAGCATGGGGGACCACCTCTGAAAGTGGTACTAGTTTAGTACTAATTCAAGCGCAAACCAAGCCGCGCCGTCTGACCCCAAGTCCAGGGGCGGGGATTTGCTATCCTTTGCGCCCCGTTTTTCCGGGACTGCTTCTTACGGTGGCGCTGGCGCGGCGCCCTCTGTGCCGGCGCCCGCAAAGTGGTGCTGCGCCATCAACGCCGGAGGATGAATATGAACCCGACTGAGCTTGCGCGCGTGGCCAACGCCCTGGTGGCCAAGGGCAAGGGAATCCTCGCTGCCGATGAGAGCACCGGCACGATCGAGAAGCGCTTCGACGCCATCGGACTCGAATCGACCGAGGAGCATCGCCGCGCCTACCGCGAGATGCTCTTTACCGCCCCGGGCGCCGCCGACGCCGTCAGCGGAGTGATCCTCTACGACGAGACCCTCCGGCAGAGGACCCGTGACGGTACGCCATTTCCGCAATACCTCGCGCAGCGGGGCATGATCCCGGGAATCAAGGTCGACCGCGGCGCCAAGCCGCTCGCGTCCTTCCCGGGCGAGACGATCACCGAGGGCCTCGACGGCTTGCGCGAGCGGCTGGTCGAATACCGCCAGCTTGGCGCGCGCTTCGCGAAGTGGCGTGCGGTCATCGACATCGCGCCCGGCGTTCCCACCGCCTTCGGCATCGAGGCCAACGCGCACGCGCTCGCGCGCTACGCCGCGCTTTGCCAGGAGAACGACATCGCGCCGATTGTGGAGCCCGAAGTGCTCATGGACGGTGATCATTCGATCGAGCGCTGCGCGCAGGTCACCGAGCAGGTGCTGAGCGCCGTCTTCCAGCAGCTGTTCGGGCATCGCGTGCTGCTCGAAGGCATGGTGCTCAAGCCCAACATGGTGATCTCGGGCAAGAAGGCGGCCAAGCGCGCCGCACCGGAGGCCGTCGCTGAATCGACCCTGCGCGTGCTCAAGCGGCACGTGCCGCCGGCAGTGCCCGGCATTGCGTTCCTCTCCGGCGGGCAGTCGCCGACCGAGGCGACGCTGCACCTGTCGCTGATGAACCGGCTCGGTCCGCTGCCGTGGTTACTGAGCTTCAGCTACGGTCGGGCGCTGCAGGACACCGCGCTCAAAGCGTGGAACGGCCAGGCGGCGAACGTCGCTGCCGGGCAGAAGGAGTTCGCGCGGCGCGCCAGGCTCAACGCCCTCGCGACCACCGGAGGCTATGCGCCGGAGATGGAGCGCGAGGCCGCCTGACCGGCAAGGCCGCTGCCGCGTACGCGTGACCAGCCCAGCATCCGCGCATCCCGCCGCCGCCGCCGCGGCCGATGCAGTCGTCGAGATGAGCGGCGTCTCGTACGCCGTCGGCGGACGGCAGATCCTGAGCGGCCTCGACATCACCGCGCAGCGCGGTCGCATCACCGCCATCATGGGTCCGAGCGGCGCGGGCAAGACGACGCTGCTGCGGCTCATCACGGCGCAGCTGCTCGCCGACAGTGGCCGCGTGATGGTATTCGGACGCGACCTTGCGACGCTCGGCCGCGTCGAGATCTACGCGCTGCGCCGTCGCATGGGCATGCTGTTTCAGAACGGCGCGCTGCTCACCGACCTCGACGTATTCGAGAACGTCGCCTTCCCGGTGCGCGAGCACACCGATCTGCCCGAGCCGCTGATTCGCAAGCTGGTGCTCACCAAGCTGCAGGCGGTCGGTCTGCGCGGCGCCGCCGAGCTGATGCCGGAGGAATTATCCGGCGGTATGGCACGACGGGTCGCGCTCGCGCGTGCCATCGTCATGGACCCCGAGGTGTTGATTTACGACGAGCCGTTCGTCGGGCTCGATCCGATCTCCCTCGGCGTGATCATGCGGCTCATCAGGCAGATGAACGCGGCGCTCGGCATCACCAGCATCGTCGTCTCCCACGACGTGCAGGAGCTCGCGAGCATCGCCGATTACAGCTACCTGCTGAGCGGCGGGCGGATTGCGGCGGCCGGCACGCCGGCGCAGCTGCGTGCGAGCGATTCGTCCGCGGTGCGCCAGTTCATGACCGGCGAAGCCGAGGGGCCGGTCGCCTTTCACTACCCGGCGCCGGAGTATGCCGCGCAGCTGCTCGATGAGGGCGAGCAGTGAGCGCCGCCGGCTCCCACGGCTATCTCCTCGAGGGCATGCGCCGGCTCGGCTCGGTGGCGATCTTTTTCGTGCAGGTGCTGGTGCAGTGCGTGCCGGCGCTCGGGCGGCCGCGCCTGTGGACGTACCAGATCTACAACGCCGGCGCGCGCTCGCTCATTATCATCATGCTGTCGGGATTGTTCGTCGGCATGGTGCTCGGGCTGCAGGGCTATGATCTGTTACAGCGCTTCGGCTCCGAGGAGGCGCTCGGCGCGGCCGCCGCGCTCGGACTGTTGCGCGAGCTTGCCCCGGTGATCACGGCGCTGCTGTTCGCCGGTCGCGCCGGCACCGCGCTCACTTCCGAGATCGGGCTGATGCGTGCCACCGACCAGCTGACGGCGATGGAGATGATGGCGGTCGATCCGCTGCGCTACGTGGCCGCGCCGCGCTTCCTCGGCGGTGTGATCGCCCTGCCGCTGCTGACCGCGATTTTCAGCGTCATCGGCCTGTACGGCGCGCAGCTGGTCGGGGTGCAGCTGATGGGAGTGGACCAGGGCGTATTCTGGTCGCAGACCCAGGATGCGGTCGAGCTGCACGACGTCCGCGAGGGACTGGTGAAGAGTATGGTCTTCGGTGTCGCCTGCAGTCTGATCGCCGTGCACGAGGGGTATCACGCCACGCCGACGGCCGAAGGGGTGGGGCTCGCGACCACACGCACAGTGGTCGCCTCGTCCGTGATGACGCTGTTGCTCGATTACGTGCTGACCGCCGCTTTTCTGTAGGAGGAACTCTCCCCCATGCGCACCAATCGAACCTTGGAGATCGGGACCGGGTTGTTCGTGCTGTTGGGATTTGCCGCGCTGCTGTTCCTCGCCACACAATTGCCGGCGAGCGGCGTGAAGCTGCGCGCCGCGAGCGCCGGCTACCACGTGACCGCGGAATTCGAAAACATCGGCGACCTCAAGGTCGGCTCGCCAGTGACCATGGCAGGCGTGCGCCTCGGCGATGTCACCGGCATCCGCTTCGACTCCAAGGACTACAAGGCGGTGGTCACCATGCGCATCGACCCGCAGTACAAGCAGATTCCGACCGACAGCTTCGCCGCCATCCAGACGCAGGGGCTGCTCGGCGGCAAGTACATCGGATTGAGTCCCGGCGGACTCGACAGCTATCTCGTTGACGGCAGCCGCATCGAGCAGACACAGTCGGCCATTGTGCTCGAGAGCGTGATCAACAGGTTCCTCGCGAATTACATGAGCCACGGCGGCGATAGCAATACTCAGGGCAAGACGGAGTCCGGCAAATGAGATTTGCAACTGCGGTGTTGAGCCTCGGCGTGCTGCTCGGCGTGGGTATCCTGCGCGCTCAGGCCCCGCCGGCAGCGCCCGCCAGCGCGCCGCCCACCGCGAGCGACGCGGGACCGACCGAGGTGGTGCAGGGCGCCGCGCAGGGCATGCTCGGCGATCTCGACAAGGATCGCGATGCCTACCGGCGCGATCCGGCCAAGATCGGGCAGCTGGTCGACAAGTACCTGCTGCCGAACTTCGACATCGCCTTCTCGGCGCGGCTGGTGCTCGGGGCGCACTGGCGCGACGCCACTGCCGAGCAGCGCCAGCAGTTCATCGACGCCTTCTACCATTCGCTGGTGAATAATTACGGCAGCGCGCTCGCCGACTTCACGGCCGACCGGCTGAAGATCTTCCCCACCAAGGTCGATCCGGACACCACGCGCGCCACGGTGCGCACCGAAGTCAAGCGCAGCAACGGCGACCGCGTCGCGGTCAACTACTACCTGCACAAGACGCCGCAGGGCTGGAAGGCCTGGGACGTCGTGATCGACGGCATCAGCTACGTCAACAGCTACCGCGAGGATCTCGGCGCGCAGATCGAGCAGCAGGGGATCGACGCGGTCATCAAGCGTCTGCAGGCCGGCGAGCGGCCCGAAGCCATCGGCCGGCAGAACCTCGGCAAGAGCGGATGAGCGCCGGGCCGTTCGCTCTCGTGACGGCCTCAGCGGGCCGGTTGGTTGCCCAGGGGCCGCTGACCTTCGCGACCGCCCGCGGCGCCCGCTTGCTCGGCATCGATACCGTCAGTCAGCCGGCGCCCGGAGCACTCGAGATCGACGGCAGCGGCATCACGGTGGCGGACAGCGCCGGTCTCGCCGTGTTGCTCGATTGGCTGGCCGTCGCGAAGCACGCCGGCCGCCGGCTACGTTACACGCGACTGCCCCAGGGTCTGGCGGCGCTCGCGCATATCAGCGAGGTCGACGAGCTGCTCGCGCGCGGCGTCTAGCGCTCAGGTCCGGGAGGCGGCGGCGCCGGCGGGGGTGGCGCACTCGTCGCAGGCGCGCTGTTCGCAGGTGCGCTGTTCGCAGGCGCGCTGTTCGCAGGCGCGCTGTTCGCAGGCGCGCTGTTCGCAGGTGGCGGAGCGCCTGTGGGCGTTGGCGGGCTCGCCGCAGGCGCTGCTTCGGTCTCGCCCGCTTCGTCCAACATCTGCTCCTCGCGCTGCTGTTCGCCCTCTGACTTCGCGCCCTTCACTTTGAAATCACGGTTCTGCAGGTACGCGTTGCGTATGAACGCGTACGGATCGTAGGCGTTGTCGATGATACGGTCGGTGGGCAGGAAGCGCGCGCGCAGATCCACTTTATCGAGCAGCCACACTCCATATTGCACGTAGTTGTTGTTGATGTAATGTCTGGGCCGCATGAACTCGTCGCCGATGCTGCCGAAGCCGTCGCGCACGTCGTACGGCCCGAGGAACGGCACCACCAGGTACGGCCCTTTGGGCACACCCCATTTGCCGAGGGTCTGTCCGGTGTCCCGGTCGTTCTTCTCGAGACCCATGGGCGTCGCCGGATCGAACAGACCGCCGATTCCGATGGTGGTGTTGCAGAGGAAGCGCAGTGTGTCGGCGAGGAAGGGTTTGATCTCCCCCTGCAGCAGGTCGTTCACCATGACCACCGGGTAGTCGGCGTTGTCGATGACGTGGCGGATGCCCGTCTGTACGAAGTTCGGCGTGATCTTCTGATAACCGCGCGCGAGCGGGCGCGCGATCACGCGATCGAACTTGTCGTTGAAGCGGTAGCTGGCGCGGTTCATCCGCTCCCACGGGTCGCGCGGATCACGCTTGCCGGGCGGCAGTGCGGCGCAGCCGCACACCCACAACGCGAGCAGGCAAGGGAAGAGCGCAGAGACCCGTCTGATGACTCGCATCGGGGAAGCAGGGGGCGGACCGGGCGCGCATTGTAGCAGCCGCGCCCGCCGCTGCCGCGAGGCAGGCGCAATCGGCGCCGCTGCTCTCAGTGTCCGCCGCCCCCGCCGCCGCGGTGACCCTGATCGCCGTTATCGGACGCCAACTGGCGCTTGCGGATGCTCGCGAGGTAGTCGCGCACCTCGTCGAGCCGCGCCTGGTAGCGCTGGCGCTGGATCTGGCTGATGTGCGGGGAGGCGAGGGCGAGCTGCAGCTGTTGCGCGGCGAGGCTCAGATCGCCGCCTGCGATCTGGTATTCGGCCATGTAGAAATAAGCATCGCCCGCATCCCCCGCCGCGCTCGCGGCGAGCGCCGTGAGGCGGATCTGATCGGGTGTCGGCGGGACGTTGTTGAACAGGTCGAGCAGCATGCTGTGCGCCTCGGCCGGCCGGCCGGCGGCCATCAGCGTTTCGGCGTAGCGCACCGTCACCGGGACGTTGCGTGGAAAGAGCTCCTCCGCCCGACTGAACGTCGCGAGCGCCTCGCTCAGGTGGCCTTCCTTCGCCTGTGCCTGGCCGAGCGCGACCCGCAGGAGGGTCAGCCCCTCGTGCCGCTCGACCAACGGCGCGAGGATCTTCACGGCCTCGTCCGCGTGCCCGCCGTTCGTGAGCGCAAGCGCTTCGCCGTAGCGGTTGGCGAGCGTGTCGCCGTCGCCGCGCGCCATCTTTTTCGCATACTGGCTGGCGAGGTCGACGTCGCCGGTCGCGGTCAGCACCCGGACCCGCTCGCGGATCAGCTCGTAGTTGGGCGATTCCTGACCCTTGTACGGCGGAAACTGCGCCGCGCGCGCCCGCTGCTCGGCGATGCGGTCGGTGGTCACCGGGTGATCGATCAGCATCGCCGGGATGTAGGTCGCCGCGAGCCCCTCGTGACGGCTCATGGTCTCGAACATCGTACCCATGCCGTTCGGATCGAAGCCGGCGCCGGCGAGGAAGCCGATGCCGACGCGATCGGCTTCCTCCTCGTTGTCGCGCGTGAAGTTGATCTGATGCTGCACGGCCATGCCCTGCACCGCGGCGAGACCGCCTTCGATCGCCTGGCCGCCGCCGAGGGCGCCCAGCAGGATCGCGCCGATCAGTGCGGCGGCGGTCGGCAGGCTCTGCTTCGACTGATCGGCGATCATGCGCGCGATGTGATGCTGCGTGACGTGCGCGGTCTCGTGCGCCATGACGCCGGCGAGCTCCGATTCCGTCGAGCTGGCGAGCAGCAGTCCGGCGTTGATGAACACGTAGCCCCCGGGCACGGCAAACGCGTTGATCGTGGTGTCCTTGATCACGAAGTACTGAAAGTTCCGACCGCCTTCCGGACTCTGCGAGGCGAGTCGCTGGCCGACCCCGTTGATGTACTCGCTGATCTCGGGGTCCTCGATCAAGGCGTTCTGATCACGCAGCTCCTTCGCGACCATCGCGCCCAGGCGGTATTCATCGGACTGGGAGAGGATGACCGCCGAGGGGCTCCCCATATCGGGCAGATCCGAGCCGGCGTTCGGCGCGCGGCGGATCGGCTGCGGGCTCGTAGGCGGCTCATCCGCCGCGACCACGGTCGCCGCGCCCAAAAGTCCACAGGCCAGGAGTGCCAGAAGCCGGCGCATCATCGGCAGTTGGACTGAAGGAGCAGCGGGGAGTTTCGCCGTCATTACAACAACTTACAAACGCTCTAGGGGGCTGACCGGGCCGCCCGAGGCCCGCAGCTCAAGCGTACACCTAGAGCGCGTCGGAGGCGAAGTCGGCGAGCCGCGAGCGCTCCCCGCGCACCAGGGTGATATGGCCCGAGTGCGCCCAGCCGCGGAAGCGGTTCACGGCATATGTCAGACCGGAGGTCATCTCGGTGAGGTACGGCGTGTCGATCTGCGCGATGTTGCCGAGACAGGCCAGCTTGGTGCCGGGGCCGGCGCGGGTGATGAGCGCCTTCATCTGCTTCGGCGTGAGATTCTGCGCCTCGTCGAGGATCAGGAAGCGGTTGAGAAAAGTGCGCCCGCGCATGAAATTGAGTGAGCGGATCTTGATGCGGTTGCGCAGCAGGTCGTTGGTCGCCGCACGCCCCCAGTTGCCGCCTTCCTGCGTGCCGGTGAGCACCTCGAGATTGTCCATGAGCGCGCCCATCCATGGCTCCATCTTCTCCTCCTCGGTGCCCGGCAGAAAGCCGATGTCCTCGCCGAGCGGAATCGTCACCCGCGTCATGATGATCTCGACGTAGCGATTGGTCTCGAGCGTCTGCATGAGACCGGCGGCGAGCGCCAGCAACGTCTTGCCGGTGCCGGCCGGCCCCAACACGGTGACGAAATCGATGTCCGGATCCATCAGCAGGTTGAGGGCGAAATTCTGCTCGCGATTGCGTGCCGTGACTCCCCAGACGCTGTGGCGCTCGTTGCGATAGTCGCGCGTCAGCTCGATGGTGGCGGTGGCGCCGGCGATCTTGCGCACGATGCCCTCGATGCCTTCGGGGGAGGCCTCGTACAAACCCTGATTCGGCTGCCAGTCGCGCACCGCCGGACCCGAGATCTCGTAGAAGGTGCGGCCGGCGTCCTTCCACGAGCGCATGTCCTTGCCGTGCACCTCCCAGAAGTCGCCCGGCAGCACCGACATGCCGCTGTAGAGAACGTCGGCGTCCTCGAGCGTCTTGTCGCTGTAGTAGTCCTCGGCGTGCACGCCGAGCACCGCCGCCTTGATACGCAGATTGATGTCCTTGGACACCAGGATGACGCGCGCGTCCGGGTGCTCGTTCTGCAGCGCCAGCGTCTGCGCGAGCAGGGTGTTGTCGCCACCCTGACCGGGGAGGCCCGCCGGCAGCGCGCCGGCAAGCTCGCGGGTCTGAAAGAACAACCGCCCGACGGCGGGCTTCTTGCCGTGATTGCCCGAGTAACCGCTGGGGAGCTTGAGCCCCAGGTCGATCTGCTCCTTGGTGGCATCGCGCATCATGTCGTCGAGGAAGCGGCTCACCTGACGCACGTTGCGCGAGGCCTCCGAGAGTCCCTTCTTGTGTGCATCGAGCTCCTCGAGCACCACCATCGGCAGATAAACGTCATGCTCTTCGAAGCGAAAGATGGCGGTCGGGTCGTGCATCAGCACGTTGGTGTCGAGCACGAACAGCCGCCGGCCGGCGCGCGACCGGCCCCTGGCTTCGCGCGCTTCACCCGAAGCGGCGGTCGGGCCGGGCTCGGAAACACTGCGCTGCTTCAAGTCGTCCCTCCGTATGACCTGCGCCGTCGTGGCGCCGACGCTCACGACTTGACCGGTTCGAGAATGGCGTCGAGGTTGAGCGAATCACAGAAATCCATGAACTCCTCGCGCAGCTGGGCGACGTGAATGCGGCTCGGCACGTTCACGATCATCTGCACGGCGAACATCGGCGCGCCGGTGTGCGCGGCCGGGTAGCTGCGGGTCGAAACCTCGGCGATGTCGATGCCGCGCGTCGCGCAGAAGCCCGACAGTCCCGAGACGATGCCGGTCTGATCGAGGCAGACGACATCGATCGAGTACGGCAGCATGTCGGTGCGCGGCGTACGCGGCTCGGTACGCTTGAGGTGAATGCTGAGGCTCGACGTGTCGGCGAGACGCTTGAGCTCGGTTTCGAGCTTCGCGAGCGCGTGCCAGTTGCCCGACACGAGCAGCAGCATCGCGAACTCGTTGCCGAGGCTCGCCATGCGGCTTTCGCTGATGTTGCCGCCGGACTCGCTGATGATGCGGGTCAGCTCGTGGACCATCCCCGTGCGGTCGCTGCCGATCGCCGAAACGGCCAGGTGCTGCTTCATCGGTAGGTGGCGTTTGAGGTAGCCGGCCCTGTCGCTTGACTATCAGTGTACCGGGAGCGGCGGCGGGTTGCGACTTCGCGCGCGCTCGGCGCGTCGGGACAGGCTTGCCTGCGCACAACTCCGGCTCGTAACATCGCGCTCCCTCACGACCCCCGGGAGCGATTGCAAGGCCCATGTTTGCCGGCAGCCTGGTTGCCATCGTCACCCCCATGCGCGCCGACGCCAGTGTCGACTTCGAGGCCTGGGCGCGGCTGCTCGACTTTCACGCCGCCAACGGCACGCACGGCGTCGTGGTCGGTGGCACCACCGGCGAGTCAGCCACCCTGCGCGATGAGGAGTTGCGCGAGCTGCTCGCGCAGGCGTGCACGCGGCTGCGCGGTCGTCTCGCGATCATCGCCGGCGCGGGCACCAGCAGCACCGCCACCACGGTCGAGCGCGTCCGCTGGCTGTCGGAGCTGCCGATCGACGGCCTGCTGATCGTGACACCGGCCTACAACCGGCCGCCGCAGGAGGGCCTCTTCCGCCACTTCAGTGCAGCCGCCGCCGCGACGCGCAAGCCGGTTCTCCTGTACAACGTGCCGGCGCGCACCGCGGTGGATATGAAGCCCGCGACCGTCGCCCGCCTCGCGCAACTTCCGGGCATCGTCGGTGTCAAGGAGGCGGTGCCCGAGGTCGCGCGCGTGCGCGAGTTGGTCGAGGGCTGTCCGCGCGAGTTCATCGTCTTGAGCGGCGACGACGCGACGGCGCGCGCCACGATCGCGGCGGGCGCGCGCGGTGTGATCTCGGTGACCGCCAACGTGGCACCGCGCTCAATGTCGGACATGGTGGCGGCGGCGCTGCGCGGGGAGGCGGCTCGGGCGGCCGAGCTCGATGCGCCGCTTGGTGCGCTGCACGGCGCTCTGTTCGTCGAGGCGAACCCGATCCCGGTCAAGTGGCTGCTCACGCAGATGGGACTGATCGAGGCCGGGATAAGATTACCGCTCACGCCGCTCGCGGCGCAGTCGCAGACCGCCGTGAGCGCGGCCGCGCGCGCCGCCGGTGTGCTGAGATAGTGCATGCACTGCGCAATCGATTCTGTCGAGAGGACTGCATGAGGATGCGTTGGCGTTGGCAAGTGCTCGCGCTCGTCGCGCTGTCGATCGCCCTGAGTGGCTGCTCGGTGTTCCGCTCGATGAGCCGCAAGGCCTGCCACGAGCAGCAGCCTTACATGAAGGCGACCACCGCGCCGCCGCTGGTCATCCCGGCGGGGCTCGACCCGATCGACACCACCAACGCGCTCAAGCTGCCGACGCTCAAGGAGCCGGCGCCGCCCGCGCGCACTGGCAAGGCGCCCTGCCTCGATGAGCCGCCGCCGTTCAAGGTGAAACAGCCCGCGCGAGCTCCGCAGGCCTGAGCGCACCCTGCCGCCGCAGCGCACCTCGCCGCCCGTGGCGGCATGCCTTATGATTCGCCGCCGCTGGCTTTGGACTACGCGGCGGACCGAGTGGGACTCGCTCGAGGAGCCTTCGTAAGTACTTGATTGGAGAGGTGGCCGAGCGGTCGAAGGCGCTGGACTGGAATTCCAGTAACATCTCAACGGGTGTTCGTGGGTTCGAATCCCACCCTCTCCGCCATCGCATTGACCGGCATGACTACGGCGGCCCGCGCCGGTTTCTCCGCGACGACCAGTCGTGAACCCCGTCAGGGCCGGAAGGCAGCAGCGGCAGCGGCGATGTCGGGTGCCGGAGGCCAAGCTGGTGCGGGCCGCCCCCTGCGCCTGGTGCAATTAGGATCCTCATGAGCTACACGGCGCTCGCGCGTAAATGGCGGCCGAAGAAGTTCTCCGAGCTCATCGGCCAGGAGCACGTGCGGCGCGCGCTGGTGAACGCGCTCGAGAGCGGCCGCGTGCACCACGCATTCCTGTTCACCGGCACTCGCGGCGTCGGCAAGACCACGATCGCGCGCATTCTCGCCAAGTGCCTCAATTGCGAGCGCGGCGTGAGCGCCGAGCCGTGCGGCCTATGCGCGAGCTGCCGCGAGATCGACGCGGGGCGCTTCCCGGACCTGATCGAGGTGGATGCGGCCTCGCGCACCAAGGTGGACGACACCCGCGAGCTGCTCGATAACGTGCAGTACGCCCCGACCCGCGGGCGCTTCAAGGTGTACCTGATCGACGAGGTGCACATGCTGTCGGCGCATTCCTTCAATGCGTTGCTGAAAACGCTCGAAGAGCCGCCGCCGCACGTGAAGTTCCTGCTGGCGACCACGGATCCGCAGAAGCTGCCGGTGACGGTGTTGTCGCGCTGCCTGCAGTTCAATCTCAAGCGCCTACCGGCCGCCGAGATCGCGGCGCAGTTGCGCCGCATTCTGGCGGAGGAGGGGGTGCCGTCTGACCCGGTGGCCGTGGCACTGCTCGCGCAGGCGGCCGACGGCAGCATGCGCGACGGCCTGTCGCTGCTCGATCAGCTGATCGCCTTCGGCGGCGGCAGCGCGCGTGAAGCCGAGGCGCGCGCCATGCTGGGGACCGTCAGCCGCGATCAGGTGGTGCGTATCGTCGAGCTGCTGGCGGGCGCGGACACGGCCGGGCTCCTCAACTGCGCGGCCGCGCTCGAGGAGTTCGCGCCCGACTACGCGCAGGTGCTCGAGCAGCTCGCGGCGCTGCTGGTGCGCGTGGGCCTGCGCCAGGCACTGAGTGACTACGCGGGCGATGAGCTCTATGAGCCGGAACTGCTCGAAAGGCTGGCGCGCACACTCACTCCCGAGGACGTGCAGCTCTACTACCAGACGGCGATCATCGGCCGGCGCGATCTGCCGCTCGCGCCGGATCCGCGCAGCGGCTTCGAGATGACGCTGCTGCGTATGATCGCGTTCCGACCCACCGGCGAATCGAGCGACGCGCGCCCCGCGGCGGGCGCCGGAGCCACCACCGGCGGTGCAGCCACCGCGGCTGCATCGGGCGCGGCCGGCAGGGCGACGACTGCCTCCGGTAGCACCGCCACGACAGGCAACGCCGTCGTGGGCGCGAGTGCCGCCGGCACGGCCGCTTCCGGCACGCCTGCGACCGGCACATCCGGGACCGCCACGCCCGGGGCCGGCGCGAGCGGGGCCGGCGCGAGCGGGGCCGCCGCATGGGCCGCGATCGTGAGCCAGCTCGAGCTCACGGGCGCGGCGCGTCAGCTGGCCAGTCACTGTGTCTTTCTCGGGCGGCATGGCGCCGTGGTGAGCCTCGGTCTCGATCCGCACCACCAGTTGGTGCGCACGCCCGCGACCGAGGAAAAGCTGACGCAGGCACTGGCGCGCCACTTCGGCCAGCCGCTGCGACTCGAGTTCCGCCCGGCTGAGGTGGCCGGAGCGGAAACGCCGGCGCTGTTGGCGCGGCGCGTTTCCGAAGCCGAGCTCGCGGAGGCGCGGCGCGCGTTCGAGGAGGACCCGGCCGTCAAGGGTCTGCGCGAGCGCTTCGGTGCCACCGTGCTGCCGGAGACCGTGCGCCCGGTAAAATGAGCCATCGACAGCGGCGCCCAGCGCCTGACAGGCACGCTCCATGCCAGGAAATCTCAACAACCTGATGAAACAGGCCCAGGCGATGCAGGCCAGTATGCAGAAGGCCCAGGCCGAGATCGCCAACATCGAGGTGATCGGCGAGGCCGGCGGCGGCATGGTGAAAGTCACCATGAACGGTCGTCACGAGGTGAAGCGTGTGCAGATCGAGCCGGCGGTGAGCAACGAGGACCGCGAGATGCTCGAGGACCTGATCGCCGCCGCCGCCAACGACGCCGTGCATAAAGTCGAAGCGCGCGTGCAGGAGAAAATGGCGAGCCTCACCGCCGGGCTGCAACTGCCGCCGGGAATGAAGCTGCCGTTCTAAAGTGCCGATGAAACATTCGCCGCACCTCACCCGCCTGATCGACGCGTTGCGCACCCTGCCAGGTGTCGGACCCAAGAGCGCACAGCGCATGGCGTTCCACCTGTTGCAGGAGGGCCGTCCCGGCGCCCGGGCGCTGACCGAGGCGCTCGCGGCGGCGCTGCAGTCGGTGACGCGCTGCCGGCGGTGCCGCATGCTGACCGAAGAGGACCTGTGCAGCATCTGCGCCGCGCCGCAGCGCGATGCGGCGCTGCAGTGCGTGGTGGAGTCGCCCGCCGATGTGGTTGCGATCGAATCCTCGGGGAGCTATCGCGGGCGCTATTTCGTCCTCATGGGCCACCTGTCGCCCCTCGACGGCATCGGGCCCGAGCAGCTCGGCGTCCGGGAGCTCGAGTCGCTGCTTGCCGAAGGGAGCGTGCGCGAGCTGATCCTCGCGACCAACTCGACCGTCGAAGGCGAGGCGACCGCGCATTACCTGAGCGAGCTCGCCGCGCGGCGCGCGATCCGCGCGAGCCGCATCGCCCACGGGGTGCCGGTCGGCGGCGAGTTGGAGTTCGTCGACGGCGGCACGCTCGCGCATGCGCTCGCCGGCCGGCAGTCGATCAACTAGATCTGCCGCACCTACCGTACACCTCGCCGCGACCCACCTCATACCGATGCCGAGCGCCGACTACCTCATCTGGATCGATCTGGAGATGACGGGCCTCAAGCCCGACTCCGATGCGATCATCGAGATCGCCACCGTGGTTACCGACCGCGAGCTCGCCATCGTTTCCGAAGGACCGGTGCTCGCGATACACCAGAGCGAGGAGGTGCTGGCGCGCATGGACGACTGGAACCAGCGCCAACACGCCTCCTCGGGCCTGCTGGCGCGCGTGCGTGCGAGCCGGATCGATGCAGCCGAGGCGCAGCAGCGCACCCTCGCGTTTCTCACCGCGCTGGTGGCGCCGTCGAGCTCGCCGATGTGCGGCAACAGCATCTGTCAGGATCGCCGCTTCCTGGCGCGCTTGATGCCCGAGCTCGAGCGCTTCTTTCACTACCGCAACCTCGACGTCAGCACGCTCAAGGAGCTGGCGCGCCGCTGGGCACCCGCGGTCGCGGACAGCTTCGACAAGCAGGGCACGCACCTCGCGCTCGCGGACATCCACGAGTCAATCCGCGAGCTGCGTCATTACCGCCAACGACTGTTCGCGCCGCAATGGCAGGGAAGCGCGGGCGCATGAGCTGCGCGGCGCTCGTGACTCACCGCGGCGGCTGCCATTGCGGCGCGGTCGCCTTCGAGGTGGACGCACCCGCGCGGGTGAGTGTCAGCGACTGCAATTGCTCGATCTGCCGCATGACCGGCTACCTGCACCTGATCGTGCCGCGCACGCGCTTCCGGCTGCTGCGCGGCGCAGACAGCCTCAGCACCTACGCGTTCAACACCCGCACCGCGCAGCATCTGTTCTGCCGGCACTGCGGCGTGAAGTCCTTCTACGTGCCGCGCTCCAACCCCGATGGCTACAGCGTCAACGTGCGCTGCCTCGATCCGGCGACGCTCGCGCAGGTGACCGTCGAGCCGTTCGACGACAACGACCGCGCCGCCTCCGAGGCGAAGCTGCGCGATCTCTCGCGCCCTAGCTGAGCGCCGCCGCGCGCTCCGCGGTAGCGGGCGGCTGCGCCAGGAACAGCCAGGTCTCCACCACCGTATCCGGGTTGAGCGACATGCTCTCGATACCCTGCTCGAGCAGCCAGCGCGCGAAGTCCGGATGGTCCGACGGCCCCTGGCCGCAGATGCCGACGTACTTGCCGCGGCGGCGGCAGGCCTCGATCGCCATGGACAGCAGCCGGCGCACCGCCTCGTCACGCTCATCGAAGCCGCCTGCCACGATCGCCGAGTCGCGATCGAGCCCCAGGGTGAGTTGTGTCATGTCGTTCGAGCCGATCGACATGCCGTCGAAATACTCGAGGTACTTGTCGGCCAGCAGTGCGTTGGTCGGCAGCTCGCACATCATGATGACGCTCAAGCCGCCACGGCCGCGCTCGAGCCCGTTCTGCGCCAGCAGCTCCGTCACCTGGCGCGCCTCGGTGAGGCTGCGCACGAACGGCACCATTACCTGCACGTTGCCGAGACCCATGTCCTCACGCACGCGCCGCAGCGCGCGGCACTCGAGCTCGAAGCACGGCCGGAAGGCCGGGTCGATGTAGCGCGCGGCGCCGCGGAAGCCGAGCATCGGGTTCTCTTCGTGCGGCTCGTAGCGCGCGCCGCCGATCAGGTTGGCGTACTCATTGGACTTGAAGTCCGACAGACGCACGATCACCGGCTCGGGCGCGAACGCCGCGGCGATCTGCGCAATGCCCTCGGCGAGTTTCTCGACATAGAAGCCCACCGGATCGGCGTAGCCCGCCATCTGCGCGCGGATCTGCTCCTTGAGCTCCGCGTCGAGGCGCTCGAATTCGAGCAGCGCCCGCGGGTGCACGCCGATCATGCGGTTGATGATGAACTCGAGGCGTGCCAGCCCGACGCCGTGGTTGGGAATCGCGGCGAAATCGAACGCGCGGTCGGGATTGCCGACGTTCATCATGATCTTGACCGGGATTTTCGGCAGCGAGTCGAGCTCGATCTGCTGGCGCTCGAACTCGAGCAGCCCCTCGTAGACGTGACCGGCCTCGCCCTCGGCGCACGACACGGTCACCTCCTGGCCCTCGCGGATACGTTGCGTAGCGTCGCCGCAGCCGACCACCGCCGCGATGCCGAGCTCGCGCGCGATGATGGCGGCGTGACAGGTGCGCCCGCCGCGGTTGGTGACGATCGCCGCGGCGCGCTTCATGACCGGCTCCCAGTCAGGATCGGTCATGTCGGCGACCAGCACATCGCCGCTCTGCACGCGCGCCATCTCGCGCGCCTCGCGGATCACGCGCGCGGTGCCCGCACCGATGCGCTGGCCGATCGCCCGGCCGGTGGCGAGCAGCCGTCCGTGCCCCCTGAGCGCGTAGCGCTGGATCGTCCGGCCGGCGCGACTCTGTACCGTCTCGGGGCGTGCCTGCAGAATGAACAGCTCGCCGCTCGTGCCGTCACGTGCCCACTCGATGTCCATCGGCCGATCGTAGTGCTGCTCGATGACGAGCGCCTGCTGCGCGAGCCTCACCAGATCCGCGTCATCGAGTGAGAATCGGCGGCGATCAGCCTGCGGCACTTCCACCGTCTGCACGCGCTCGGTCGAGCCCGGCAGCGCATACACCATCTTGATCGCCTTGGCGCCGAGGTTACGCCGCAGGATCGCGTGCTTGCCGGCGCGCAGGGCGGGCTTGTAGAGGTAGAACTCGTCCGGGTTGACCGCGCCCTGGACGACCGTCTCGCCGAGTCCCCACGCGGAAGTTATGAAAACCACGTCTCTAAAACCCGAATCGGTGTCGAGCGTGAACATGACACCGCTCGCGCCGAGGTCGCTGCGCACCATGTGCTGCACGCCGACCGAGAGAGCCACCGCGGAGTGGTCGAAGCCCTGATGCACGCGATAGGCGATCGCACGATCGTTGAACAGCGAAGCGAACACCGCGTGCATTGCCTCGAGCACCGCCGCCTCGCCGCGCACGTTGAGAAAGCTCTCCTGCTGCCCGGCGAAGGAAGCTTCCGGCAGATCCTCGGCGGTCGCCGAGGAGCGCACCGCGACCGCGAAGTCGGCGCGGCCGGCGCGCATGCGCGCGAGCTGCGTCGCGACCGCCTGCGCGAAGGCGGGCGGCAGCGGTGTCGTGAGGATCCACTGGCGGATACGCGCACCGCGGGCGCTGAGCTGCGGCAGATCATCGACGTCGAGCGCGGCGAGCTCGGCGCGGATGCGTGTAGCGAGCCCGTCCTGCCGGAGAAACTCGCGATAGGCGTGCGCGGTGGTCGCGAAGCCGCCCGGCACGCGCACGCCGAGTTTGCCGAGCGCGCCGATCATCTCGCCGAGCGAGGCGTTCTTGCCGCCGACCTGGTCGACGTCGTGCATGCCGAGCTGCTCGAACGGGATGACGTAGGCGTCCACCGGCGCTCCTGATCTGTCAAGCAGGCCGCGGGAGCTTGCGAGCGCGCCGCGGCGGTGAAACACTGCCGGCGGGTGTCAATCGCCTTGATGAGTCGCCGCCAGCCGTGAGCCGTCGCAGCGTTTTCTTCGTCTCGGATCAGACGGGCGTCACTGCGGAAACGCTCGGCCACAGCCTCATGACGCAGTTCGAGGGCCTGGATCTGCGGCCCGTGACTTTGCCATTTGTGTCGAGCCTTGACAAGGCGCAGGAGGCCGTGCGGCGTATCGAGCGCGCGGCGCACGAAGACGGGCTGCGCCCGATCGTCTTCAGCACACTGGTGCAGGACGACCTGCGTGATGTCGTGGTGAAGGCGAACGCGCTGTTTCTCGATCTGTTCTCGGCGTTCATCGGACCGCTCGAGCGCGAGCTCAACACGCGCTCGACCCATCGTGCCGGGCGCGCGCACGGCATCGCCGATCTCGCCGCCTATACCACGCGCATCGATGCGACCAACTTCGCGCTCGCCAACGACGACGGCAGCGGCGGCGACTACGCCCACGCCGATGTCGTGCTGGTCGGCGTCTCGCGGGTCGGCAAGACACCGACCTGCGTCTACCTGGCGCTGCAGTACGGCGTGTTCGCCGCCAACTATCCGCTCACCGAGGACGACCTCGAGGCCGCGAGGCTCCCCGCACGGCTCGAGCCGTTTCGCGCTAAGCTCTATGGCCTGACGATCCGCCCCGAGCGGCTGCAGCAGATCCGCACCGAGCGCCGGCCGGATAGTCGCTATGCCTCGCGCCAGCAGGTGCAGTTCGAGCTGCGCGCGGCCGAGGCGCTGTTCGCGCGTTTCGGCGTCCCCTCGCTCGAGACCACCGAGTGCTCGATCGAGGAAATCGCCAGTCGCATCCTGAACACCACGGGCATCGTGCGGCGCTTGCGTCCCTGAGCCGCGCGCGCAAGTACGGGCCTGGCTGGCGCGGCGCGCTGCGAGCTGGCTCTCACGTTGTGTAGCCGCGGTGCGACCTGGCTCGCACGAGGTCGCACGAAAATTGCAAGCCCCGCGTGCATCCGCGGGCGGCGGAAATTCGCGCTGCAATCGGCTTGCAGCGCGAGAGCCGTGCGATATAGTCGCAGGCGTGCTGCTCGCAGACACACAAACGCTCGTATCCTGGCGCGCCCGGCCGCGCAGCTTCGTTGCGCTCATGGGGCTCTATGAGAGCAACTACATTCGCCTCGGCTGGCTGGCCGGAGACTTGCGCGCGCTCAGCGGGCGCTACACCTCGAGCGTGCGCGCAGACTGTGACCTCGTTCTCACCGTGACAGGGCGCTCGCCCTATACCAGCACGATCACTCTCACCTACCTGCTGCCCGAGGCGCACGGCCTGCGGACCTCTCCAGACCTGCGGATCCGCGTCTACCACGACGCCCACCTGGTCGAGGCCCAGCAATGGGCCGGCACGCGTCCGCCGCCGCTGCTGCGGCGGCTGGGCGGCTGCCCGGAGCGTGAACTGGATCAGCGCTGGGCGCGTAACATGATGTTAAACAAATGGCTGGAATACTGCGTGGAGCGAGGTCATCGCTTCCCATCCCGCACGGAGTACCGCGCCGGCGCGTGAGAGGCGGCGGCTTCCTGTCGCCTTTCTCATGAAGGCTTTGCGACAACTCGGATTTCTCAAGCTCAGCCTGCGACCGGAAGGGGCCCCGCACGAGGATACCCGGGTACTCGCGCTGTTCCGCAACCGCGCAGAGCTCAAGAAGGCCTACGGCGGGCTGCAGGAAGAAAGCTTCCGACTCAAGGATCTCGTCAAGCAGCAGGAGGGCGCGACGCAGCGTGTGCAGACCATGCTCAACACGCTCGAGGCGCGCCTCGGCGCAGCCGAGACCGCCTACTCGGCGCTGGTCTTCTACCAGCTGCGACGGCTGTGGCAGTCGGGGCGCGAGCTGATCACGGCGTTCGTCGCCGACCTCGTGCGCCAGCAGGAGGAGCGCGAGCGGCGCGCGCACCTCGCGCAGCACAACAGCCGTCAGTTCGGCCGACGCGAGAGCGCCGAGAGAGAGCTGAGCGCGGCGCAGCTGCAGCACCAGGAGGCGAGCGCAGCTCTCGCGACGCTCGTGGGTCAGCGCCCCTCGCTCGGGCGTTTCTGGCACTACTTCAAGCGCCGCGCGCTCGAGCAGCGCATCTCGGCGGCCGAGTCGGCCATCACCAGCGCGAATGCCACACTCGCCGGTGCGCAGCTCGCCGTCGACGACATCGCGCGCGAGCCGACGCCGGAGTTTCCAGGACTCTCACTCGCCACGCGCCGCGCAATCAATCTCGCCGCGATTGCCTACGCCGAGATCCTGTGCCTGAGGCTGATGGAGCTCAAGACCCCGCTGGTGAAACTGGCGTGCCAGGCGACCGCGCAGCGCGAAGCGGGCGATGACTACGGCTCACCGCGCGAGTGCGTCCTGCTGATGGGGCAGATCGCACGGGCGCAGCGCCTGATCGCCGACCGCGCGGGAATCTCCGACCAGCTCAAGGCGCGCGTTGACTCCCTGCAGCACGGAGCGCGTTACCGCGGCCCCGCCGATACCACGCCGCTCAACGAGTCGCTCGCCTTTTCCGAGCGCGACGCGCTCGCGAACGTCTCGTTCGGCCCGGCGGCGCGCCTGCTGCCGAACGTGCTCGCCGACGATACCTGGGACCTGTTCAGGATTCTGCTGCGCTAACTCAGCCGGCGCGCGCGGTTTTCTGCGGCGAGCGTATCACCATGTCCGCCATGACCTGGGCGGCCTGATCGAGCACTACGTCCTTGGACTCGTCCTTCGATTTCTCGAGCTCCTCGATGCTCTTCAGCGGCGGCAGGCTCTTCGCGGCGCGGCGGCTGTTCTCGCGGTCGAGCCGGTCCTTCTCGAGCCGCGCGCGCTCCTGACGGCGCACCTGCAGGTTGAGCGAGACGTTGTGCTGATCTCGCACGGCGCCGATCGCCGCAATGTCGGATACCAGCCAGCGGTAATCCGGGTCGCTGTGCGCGCGCAGATCTTCCTCGCTGGCGAGTGCGGCCACCGGAGGCGCCGCGGCCGTGCCGACGCTCGCCTTGTACGGCACGCCGGCGATGCGGTCCCACGGCAGCGCCGACTCGAGCGTGCTCTCGCCGACCTCGTGGGTATCGAGCACTGAGGCGAGCGGCACGTCGGGCTCGACGCCGCGATGCTGGGTGCTCTCGCCGGTCACGCGATAGAACTTGCCGATGGTGACCGTGAGTTGCCCGTTCACCGGCTTGTCGGACCAGCGGTCGAGCTGCACCAGATTCTGCACCGTGCCTTTGCCGAAGGTGGTCTGCCCGAGAATCACGCCGCGGTGATAGTCCTGAATGGCGCCGGCGAAGATCTCCGAGGCCGACGCGCTCAGGCGATCGACCAGCACTGCGAGCGGACCGTCATAGGCGGGCCCCGACTCGGGGTCATCCAGCACCTCGAGCCGCCCGGACGTATCGCGCAGCTGCACCACCGGGCCGTGCTCGATGAACAACCCGGTGAGCGCGGTCGCTTCGGGAAGGTAGCCGCCGCCATCGTTGCGCAGGTCGAGCACCAGGCCGTCGATGCCTTCGGTCTTGAGCTCGTTGAGGAGCTTCAGCACGTCGCGCGTGGTGCTGCGGTAGTTCTGATCGCCGGCGTTCTGTGCCGAAATGTCCTGGTAGAAGCCTGGCACCGTGATCACGCCGATCCTGAGGGTGTGACCGTTGCGTGCCACGGTCTTCACTTCCTTGTGTGCGGCCTGGGCTTCGAGCGTCACCTTGTTGCGTACGAACTCCAGCACCTTCTCCGGAGTTCCCGGCGCTGCGCCCGCCGGCAACACCTGCAGTCGCACGGCGGTGCCCGCCTTGCCACGGATCAGCTGCACGACATCATCGAGCCGCCAGCCGATGACATCGGTAATCGCGCCCTCGCGTCCCTGGCCGACGCCGGTAATGCGGTCGTTGACCTTGAGCGTACCCGCGACCGCCGCCGGTCCTCCCTCGAGCACGTTCATGATGGTGACATAATCGTCCACCAGCTGGAGCGAGGCGCCGATGCCGTCGTAGTTGAGGCTCATCTGGATGCGGTACTCCTCGGAGCTGCGCGGCGAGAAGTAGCTGGAATGCGGGTCGAAGGCGCGCGCGTACGCGTTCATCAGGTTCTCGAACACGTCCTCAGTGGTCACCTGGTCGACGCGCTTGAGCACGCGCTCGTAGCGCTTGCGCAGGATCTCGACCGACTCCGGCCAGGTTTTGCCGGTGAGCATCAGCGACAGGGCGTCGTTCTTGATGCGCTTCCTCCACAGCTCGTCCATCGAGGCCTGGTCGGCCGGCCACGGGGCATGGATACGGTCGAACTCATACGACTCATTCAGCGTCCAGTCGGGCTCGGTCGCGAGCAGCGCGATCGCGTGTTGGATGCGCTCGCGATTGCGCTGTTGAAAACGGGCGAAAATCAGGTACGCCGGCTCGATGTTGCCGGTGCGGATCATGTCGCCGAACTGCAGGCGATAGGCGTTGAAGTCGTTGATGTCGCTCGTGAGGAAGTAGCTGCGCTGCCCGTCGAGAAACTCCAGATACCTCTGGTAGACGACTTCCGACATCTTGTCGTCGATCGCCGCGCGGCTGTAATGCGCGTCCTCCAGAATGCGCCCGATCTTGCGGGCCGTCGACCGCTGACTGTCGGTCGGGGCAATTGCTCCCGGCGGCAGCAGCACGGTGCTGGCGGGAACCTGTACGGAGCCGGCGAGCGCCAGCAGCAAGACCGCCAGAGCGGTGGCAGAAATCCAGCCGGAAGACCGGCGCAGGGGTAGGAACATCGATGGACTCGCAGTTTCGCTAGAATCTTAGAGCAGAGGCTAGAGCGTGCAGTTCTCCTTTAGCAAGTACGGCTTTAACACTGTTTAGGGGTTTTGGGCATGCGACCCCTGGCGGCACTGCTGGCCATACTCGCCGGCTCGGCGATCGCCCTGGCCATCGGGCTGCTGATGACCTGGATCGTGATCCTGTTCCTTCCGGCCGAGGAGGCGCGCTTTGCGCCCGAGCAGCCCGCCCTGGTGCGGGCCGTACTGGTGTTCGGGGCGTTCGCCCTGGTGAGCTCGAGCAGCTTCTACGGACAGCAGCGTGAGCGCCGCTGGCGTTTCCTGGCCCACGCAGCGACGCTCGGGATGTTCGCCGTGACGGTGTGGCTCTACTGGCCGAAGTGAATACGCGGCCGCCCCGACGCGCCTCGCGGGCGCCGCTGGCACGGTTCAGTCGGGAACGTCCGGCGGCAGCGAGCGCAGCAGCCTGATAAACAGCCGCACCAGCACGAGCAGCAGCGCCGGGCCGAGCGCGACCGCCCAGAACACCGACGAGCCGTGCAGCAGGCCGACGAAGAAGTCCTCGAGCAGGGCGAGCGGCCCCGGATGGCCGTTCTGGCCGTGGGTGTAAGGCCCGAGCACGCGGTTTCCGCCCACCCAGATCAAAAGCGGCATCAACAGCAGCCCGCACAGCAACGCCACGGCGTAGATGATCAGCTCGCGCCGGACGCGCGGGGAGAGCCCGCCGGCGGTCGCGTGGAGGCGCGCGCCTTCGGGGGGCGATCCTCCGATCGGTGTGCCGGGCATGGTGACCTGCGGGGATTGCGATGCGGGCGGGCATAATAGCGTCCTCATGCAGAAAATCAGAGCCGCCGTCATCGGGGTGGGCTATCTCGGGCGCTTTCACGCGCAGAAGTTCGCCGCGGCTCCGGCGTGCGAGCTGATCGCGGTGGTCGATACGCAGCCCGCGGCGCGCGAGCAGGTCGCTGGCGAGCTCGGCACCCGCGGGCTCGCCGATCACCGGGATCTGCTCGGCGCGGTCGACGCCGTGAGCGTCGTCACGCCGACGCCGGCGCACTTTCAGATCGCACGCGCGTTCCTCGAGCACGGCGCGCACGTGCTGGTCGAGAAGCCGATCACCGAGACGCCGGCCGAGGCGCGCGAGCTGATCGCGATCGCGGCGCGCGCCGCGCGGATTCTCCAGATCGGCCACCTCGAGCGCTTCAACGCAGCGATCCTCGCGGCCGAGCCGTATCTGCGCTCGCCGCGCTTCGTCGAATGTCATCGCCTCGCTCCCTACCGCGAGCGCGGCACCGACGTGAACGTCGTGCTCGACCTCATGATCCACGACCTCGACATTGTTCAGACCATCGTTGGGGCGCCGATCGCGAGCATCGACGCGGTCGGCACGCCGGTGTTCTCCGATGAGATCGACATTGCCAACGCGCGGATCCGTTTCGCCAACGGCTGCGTGGCCAACGCCACCGCCTCGCGCGTCAGCCTCAAGACCGAGCGCAAGCTTCGTATCTTCGAGGATGACGCCTACCTCTCGCTCGATCTGCAGCAGAAGATCCTGACGGTGATCCGCAAGCGTCCGCCGGGAGAGACGAGCGGGCTCCTGCCGGTCACGATCGAGGAGCAGAGCCTCGAGCCCGGGGACGCGCTCAAAGCAGAGATCGACTCGTTCCTCGACTGTATCCGCACTGGCCGCCCCCCGGTCGTGCCGGGCGAGGCCGGCCTCACTGCGCTCGAGACCGCGATGCGCATCACCGAGCAGGTCAATCGCGCGCTTGCCGAGCGCGCCGCGCACCACCACTGAGGGGTACCGATGTCCAAGGAACCCGAGCATTTGCGCAGCAGCCCGCGCCCGGTGTCGGTGGCGGCGGTGCAGATGGCGTGCGAGTGGGACCGGGACGCCAACCTGGCGCGAGCCGAGCGGCTGGTGCGCGCGGCCGCCGCGCGCGGTGCGCAGATCATCCTCCTGCCAGAACTGTTCGAGACGCCGTATTTCTGCATCGAGCAGGACGCACGCCACCTGGCTCTGGCGCGCTCGGCCGACGCCAGCCCCGCGGTGCGGCACTTCAGCGCGCTGGCGCGCGAGCTCGGCGTGGTGCTGCCGATCAGCTTTTTCGAGCGCGCGGGACCTGCCTACTTCAACTCGATCGCGATTCTCGATGCCGACGGCAGCAATCTCGGCATCTATCGCAAGTCGCACATTCCCAACGGCCCCGGCTACCAGGAGAAGAATTACTTTTCCCCGGGCGACACCGGCTTTCGCGTCTGGCAGACGCGCTTCGCACGCATCGGCGTCGGCATCTGCTGGGACCAGTGGTTCCCGGAGACCGCGCGCGTCATGGCGCTGCAGGGCGCGGAGCTGTTCTTTTTCCCGACTGCCATCGGCAGCGAGCCGCCGCCGGCGTTGCCGGTCGAGTCGCGCGAGCATTGGCAACGGACGCAACAAGGTCACGCGGCGGCCAACCTCACTCCGCTGATCGCCGCCAACCGCTACGGCCTCGAGCGCTCGGTGCAGAATCCGCAGGGCCTGTACATCCGCTTCTACGGCTCGTCGTTCATCGCCGATGCCACCGGCGCGAAGGTCGCGGAGGCCCCGGCGGAGGGCGAGGCGATTCTCACCCACGGCTTCGATCTGACGGCGATCGCCCAGCTGCGCGACAACTGGTTTGTGTTCCGCGACCGGCGTCCCGACCTGTACGGCCCGCTGGTCTCGCTCGATGGTCGACGCCCATGACGGCTCGCCGGCGGGGAGGGGTGGTTGCAAGGGTCCTTTTCGCAATAGTTAAGTAATTACTTAACTATTGGCAAAAAGGACTAGCGACACCCGGGTCCTCGCCCGGCCGGAGCGGCCGGGCGAAATGGTGGAGGCGGGGGGAATCGAACCCCCGTCCGTAAGTCCTAGACTTCAGGATCTACGTACGTAGCTCTCTCTTTGATTCTCGCGCGGCGCTACCCGAGGAGCAGGGAAGACGCCACGCCAGCGGGCAGTGACTCTTAACGAACCGGCCTGTTCGCAACGCCGGAGCGCGATCCTGTGAGCGCGTCCCCTGATTCAGTCGCACAGGCACGAGCTGGTCAGAGGTCAGCTGCGGTTAGGCAGCTAGAGCGTAGTTGTCGTCGTTGGCAACTATGATTTGCAGCGTGATTTACGAGGGCACTGCGCCTCGGTACGCCCCTGAAGGTTCGTAACCCACGTCGAAACCGGTCGCCCCCTTCAGGTCCACCCCGGCAGCATACCCCAAGGCACCGGCGGCTGCCTGAGGCGCTTTATGCCAGCCGCGGCGCCGTCTCAGTCACGCGGTCGCAAATCGCAACTGAGCGCCTCAGCCACGGCGCAGCAGGCGTGCCCGGTCGCGCTGCCAGTCGCGCTCCTTGTCGGCGGCGCGCTTGTCGTGTTGCTTCTTGCCCTTGGCGAGCCCGACCCTGAGTTTCGCGCGGCCGCTCTTCCAGTAGAGCTCGAGCGGCACCAGCGTGTAACCGCGCCGCTCGACCGCACCGATGAGACCCTTGAGCTCGCTGTGATGGAGCAGGAGCTTGCGGGTGCGCACCGGATCGGGAGTGACGTGGGTCGAGGCGGCCGGGAGCGGCGAGATGTGCGCGCCGATGAGGAACGCCTCCCCGCCGCGCAGGTAGACATAAGCCTCCTTCAGCTGGGCGCGTCCCGCGCGCATCGCCTTCACCTCCCAACCCTCGAGCGCGAGCCCCGCCTCGTAACGCTCCTCGATGAAATAGTCGAAGCGCGCCTTGCGGTTCTCGGCGATCAGTCGTGCCGGTGCAGCGTCTTTGGTCATGGGTTCGACCTAATGGGACAATGCCGCGATGCGAGAGGTCAAGCGCTCGGCGCTGGTCAACAAGCCGCCCGCGGTCGTGTTCGCGCTCATTAACGACATCGAGAGCTACCCGCAGTTTCTGCCCTGGTGTACGCACGCGCGGGTGCAGTCGCGCTCGCCGGAGGAGATCGTCGCCACCATCGGCGTGCGCCAGGGGCCGTTGCAGGGCGAGTTCACCACCCGCAACACGCTCGAGCCCGACCGCAGCATCCGCATGCAACTCGTCAGCGGGCCGTTTCGCACGCTCGCGGGCGAGTGGCGGCTGATGCCGACCGCGGCAGACGGTTGCCGGGTCGAGCTCACGCTGCGCTTCGCCTTCAAGCAGCGCCTTTCAGCGCTACTCTTCGAGCCGCTGTTCGCGACCACCGTCGGCTCGCTGCTCGATGCGTTCGTGACGCGCGCGCTCTCGCTGCCGTGACCGCGGACCGTAAGCGCTGCACTGTGGCGTACGCCACCCCTCAGCAGCAGTACTTGTGGAGCGTCGAGCTGCCCGCGAGCGCACGCATCGCCGATGCGCTGACGGCGGCGCGTGCCGGCGCCACTGCCGCCGCGCCCGAGATCGCTGCCGCGGTGCCGTGGGATCAGGCCGCGGTCGGGATCTTCGGCGAACCGCGCGCCCGCGCCGACACCTATGCCGACGGCGATCGCATCGAGCTCTATCGAGCGCTGCCCGAGGATCCGCGCGCCCGACGGCGCGAGCGGGCGCAGCGCGAAGGGCGCGAGCGGCGTGCGCGGCGCGACCGCACGGGCCCCGCCACCTGAGCGCGCACACTGAAGCTCAGATCTTGGGGAATTTCTCGATTGGGGCGCCCTGTTCGGGAGCCTGCGGCGCCGACTGCGGCACGTTGTCGCGCTCGAACCGGGTCACCTTGTCGTCCTTGAAGAACACCACCAGATGGCGCTGGGCGGGCTTGTTGTGGCCGCGCTGGAAATAGTAGAGATAGTCCCAGCGATCCCTGTCGAAGGGTTCGGGCACCATCGGTGTCCCGAGCAGGTACCGTACCTGGGTGCGCGTCATGCCCACCTCGAGCTTGTCGACGGTCTTGCCTTCCAGGTAGTTGCCCTGCTGGATGTCCATGCGATAGACGCAGCCGCCGAGCAGCGCCGCGGCGAGCAGCGCAGCGGCTGCCGCGACGATTAGGCGGGGGTGGGCCCGCTGGAGGATAATCATCGAGCCATTTTAGCCGATCGCGGGCGGCGCGCCTGTGTGCGTCGCAGTCCGCTGGAGTTCGCGACGTGGAAGGCAAGGACCTGCGCAAGGCGGGCCTCAAGGTAACGCTGCCCCGCCTCAAGATTCTCGAGATCCTCGAGGGTAGCGCTACGCGTCACCTCTCCGCCGAGGACATCTACCGCACGCTGCTCGAATCCCACGAGGACATCGGACTCGCAACCGTCTATCGCGTGCTGACACAGTTCGAGGCGGCGGGCCTGGTGACGCGCCATCACTTCGAGGATGGCATGGCGGTGTTCGAGATCAACCAGGGCACGCACCACGATCACATCGTGTGTTTCGATTGCGGCCGGGTGGAGGAATTCGTCGACGCGGAAATCGAGGACCGCCAGAATGCCGTGGCGGCGCGGCTCGGCTTCACCCTGCGCGATCACTCGATGGTTCTTTACGGGCAGTGCACGCGGCCGAACTGCCCGCACCGCAATCGCAAGTCGGGCTAAGCCTGCTTGCCGCGCGCAAGGCGCTGGGTTTCGCTCAGGGAGGGCGTGCCGCCGCTCGCGGCCGCCGCTTCCTCGGCGCGCGCGCTGGCGGCCAGCATCTCGCGGGCGTGCTCGCGTGCGCGCGCGGTCACCTCGACCCCGCCCAGCATGCGCGCCAGCTCCTCGATGCGCTCATCGTTGGTCAGCTCGCGCAGTGTGGTGCGCGCACTGCGCCCGTCGCTCAACTTGCTGACGCGCACGTGATGGTGCGCCTGTGAGGCGACTTGCGGCAGGTGCGTGACGCACAACACCTGCGCGCGCGTGCCGAGCGCGCGCAGCTCCCGGCCGACGATCTCGGCCACCGCCCCACCGATGCCGGCGTCGACCTCGTCGAACACCATGCAGTGCGTGTCCCAGGCCGCGCACGACACCTGCACCGCGAGCGAGAGCCGCGCCAGCTCGCCGCCCGAGGCGACCTTGGCGAGTGCCCGCGGCGGTGAGCCGGGGTTGGCGCTCACGCGGAAATCGATCTGGTCGATGCCGTGCTGCGTCGGCTCGGCGTTACCGTCCTGCGTCACGTCGACCTCGAAGCGACCGCCTGGCATGCCGAGCGCCTGCATGCGCGCGCTGATGTCGCGTGCGAAGGCGTGCGCCGCGGCGCTGCGCTTGGCGGAGAGCTCCTGGGCCTGCGCGCGGTAGGCCTCGAGCGCCTCGGCGAGCTCCTGACGAACTACGACCAGATCGGTATCCGCGCGCTCGAGCGCCTCGAGCTCCGTATTGAGCTTGCGGGTGTGTCCGGCGAGCTGCGCCGGGGCGAGGTGGTGCTTGCGCGCGACCTCATCGATCGCCGCCAGCCGCCGCTCCACCTCCTGCTGGCGCGCCGCGTCGACCTCGAGCGACTCGCCATAGCGCTCGAGCTCACGCGCCGCCTCGCGCACCTGAATGCTGGCCTCCTCCAGCATCGGCAGCACGGCGCCGGGTTTGGCGTCGAGGCCGGTGAGTGCGCGCAGTGACTGCAGCGCACGGCTGAGAGCGGCGTGCGCGCTCACGCCCTCGTTGGCGTAGAGATCGGCGAGGGCCGCCTGGGTGCCGGCGGCCAGCCGCTCGCGATTGGCGTGACGGATGCGCTCCTCACCGAGCGCCTCGGCCTCACCCTGCTGCACGCGCAGGGCCTGCAGCTCCTGCACCTGGTAGCGCAGCAGCGCGAGCTGCGCCTCGCGGTCGCGCACCGTGCTCTCGAGCTCGAGAGTGCGGTTGAGCAGTTCCTGCCAGACGCGATAGGCGATGCCGATCCGGCTGACGTTCGTGGCGAGCGCACCGTAGCTGTCGAGCAGCTCGCGCTGGGCCGCGCTGCGGGTCAGGGATTGGAATTCGTGCTGGCCGTGAATGTCGATCAGGCGGTTGCCCGCCTCGCGCAGCACCTGCACCGCGACCGATTGCCCGTTGACGTAGGCGCGCGAGCGACCGTCGGCGGACACCACGCGCCGCAGCATCAGCTCGCTCCCGCCGCCGAGCGACTGCTCCTCGAGCCAGCGCTTGAGCACCTGCGGGACCTCGCCGAGATCGAAAGTGACCGAGACCTCGGCGCGCTCAGCGCCGTGCCGGACCGCCTCCGCGCCCGCGCGGCCGCCCGACACCAGCTGCAGTGCGTCCACCAGGATCGATTTGCCGGCACCGGTCTCGCCGGTGAGCACGGTCAATCCGGGACGCAGCTCGAGCTCGATCGAATCGATGAGTGCGAAATCGCGGATCTGCAGGTGCGTCAGCATCAGCGCTCGACGCGCCCCCGGCCCCAGTGCAGTTTCGAGCGCAGCAGCGCGTAGTAGTCGTATTCGGCGCGGCGCAGGAGCGTCACGCCCTCGTCTGCCGTGGTGATCGTCAGTCGCTCCCCCGGGGAGAGAGTGCCGAGCACCGCGCCGTCGCAGGTGACGTTGGCCCGGGTGTCGGGGCGCTCGTGCAGCGTCACCTCGATCACCGAGCTCGCCGCGACCACGATCGGGCGGTCGGAGAGCGCATGCGGGCAGATCGGCGCGATCACCAATGCGCTCAGGTGCGGCTCGAGGATCGGGCCGCCGCAAGAGAGCGCGTAGGCGGTCGAGCCGGTGGGGCCGGCGATGATGACGCCGTCGCCGGTGTGCGTGTTGACGTACTTGCCGTTGATGCGGGTGTCGAAGTCGAGCGTGCGGCCGGTGTCGTGCTTCTGCATGACGACGTCGTTGAGCGCGAAGGACTGTGCCAGCTCGCCGCCGAGGCGCTCGAGGGAGGCGCGCAGCAGCGGACGCCGATCCTGCGCGAGCTCACCGGCCAGCGCCGCGTCCACCGATACCGCCAGCTCCTGCGGCATGACGTCGGTGAGGAAGCCGAGCCGCCCGCGATTGACGCCGAGCACTGGCACGGAATGGCGCGCCACCAGGCGCGCGGCGTGCAGCAGTGTACCGTCCCCACCCACGGCGATCAGGAGGTCGGCGCGCTCGCCGAGCTTGCCCTCAGGGACGCGCGTGACGCCGGTGGTGGGCGCCCCGGGTCCGGCCTGCTGGCTTATGAGGATCTCGACGCCCCGGCTGGTGAGATGAGGTAGCAGAACGGCGATCGCCTCCGCGACGCGTGGATCCGCGAAGCGGCCGATTACCGCACAGGTGCGAATTGGGAAGGCCATGGCCCGAAGGTCCTCGACTCGAACTCCCGCCGCGAGGCGGCGCCTTTGTATCACGTGCGCTATGGCGCGAGCCAATGCCGCAGTTCACATCCTGCGCCGACGCCGCGCGCGCGGCGCGCGGGTTGCGACCTGTTTCGGCCGCCGGCAGGGCCTGCGGCTGACTTTCCGTGGGCGCCCGTGCATGATCTGGCTCTATGGCACACGACGCTCGGGACGAGGCTCTAGGCGAGCGGGCTCAGCACCTCCTGAGGATTCTCATCGAGAGCTACATCCGGGACGGGCAGCCCGTAGGATCGCGGGCGTTGTCGCGCGAATCCGGGCTGCAGCTCTCCTCGGCCACCATCCGCAACGTCATGGCCGATCTCGAGGAGCTCGGCTTCGTCGCCTCCCCGCACACTTCCGCGGGCCGGGTGCCCACCGACAAGGGTTACCGCTTTTTCGTCGATTCGCTCCTGAAGCTCCAGCCGCTCGATGAGACGGCGAGCGCCGAGATCCGCCGCCAGTTCGCGGCGAGCCGCGAGGGCTCCACCGACCTGATCGCCACGGTGTCGCAGCTGCTGTCCTCGGCCACGCAGCTTGCCGGGGTGGTGACGCTGCCGCGCACCCGCGAGGTCTCGATCAGCCAGATGGAGTTCGTCGCGCTCTCCGAGAACCGCGTGCTCGTGGTGCTGGTCTTCAACGAGCGCGAGGTGCAGAACCGCATCATCCAGCTCGAGCGCCGCTACTCGGCCGAGGAGCTGCGCCGCGCTGCGAACTACCTCAACGAGCAATTCCGCGGCCGCTCGCTGCGCGAGGTGCGCCAGGAGATCCTGCGCCAGCTGTCCGAGGCGCGTGATCAGTTGAATCAGATCATGCTGGACGCGATCGCCGTGGCGCAGCAGGTGTTCGAGGCCGGCGACGAGGTCCGGCTCGAGTACGTGATCAAGGGCGAGACCAACCTCATGGGCGTCGCCGACCTCACGAGCGTCGAGAAGCTGCGGCGGCTGTTTGAGGCCTTCAATGAGAAGCGCGACTTCCTGCACCTCCTCGACCACAGTCTCAAGGCCGAGGGGGTTCAGATTTTCATTGGTCACGAGTCCGGCTACCAGATCCTCGACGAGTGCAGTGTGGTCACCGCCCCGTACGCCGACGGGGAGTCGGTGGTGGGAGTGCTCGGGGTCATCGGTCCGACGCGCATGGCCTACGAACGGGTCATTCCGATCGTCGACGTGACCGCCAAGCTCCTCGGCGCCGCCTTGAATTCGCGCCGCTGACCCGCACCCTTTGGGCTTCGATGCCGCGGAGGTCTAAGGAGATGAGTGCCAACGAGTCCGGACGGGAGATGCCCGTGAGCAGCGGCAAGGAGCCGACCACGATGCTGCCGGAGCCGGCGGCCGATCCACAGGAGCTCGAGCGACTGCAGCAGGCGCTGATCGACTCGGAGGAGCGCGCCAAGGGCCACTGGGAGCAGTATCTGCGCGCCGTGGCCGAGCTCGACAACGTACGTAAGAGAGCCCAGCGCGACATCGAGGCGGCCAACCGCTATGGGCTCGAGAAATTCGCGACCGAGCTCCTGCCCGTGAAGGACAGCCTGGAGCTCGCGGTTGAGAACGCTCCCAGTGCGGACGCCCGGACCGTCCGGCAGGGGCTGGACGCGACCCTGCAGCTCCTGTCCCGGGCGCTCGAGCGGCTCGGCGTAAAGGTCATCGATCCCCTCGGCGAGCCCTTCGACCCGGCGCGGCACGAGGCGATGATGGCCCAGGACTCGGCCACGGCCGAGCCGAACTCGGTGCTCAAGGTGATCCAGCCCGGCTACGAGCTCAACGGCCGCCTGCTGCGCCCGGCGCGGGTCGTCGTGGCCCGGGCCCCGGGTTGAGCCGGGACCGGATTGAGGGGCTTGAGGCTTGAAAGCGCCGGCGGCCACCCCTAAGAAGTGGCCCTGGACGGTCTCCCATTTGAATGAGAATTCCGGCGGAGTGAACCCATGGCTAAGGTAATCGGCATCGATCTCGGCACGACCAACTCGTGCGTGGCGATCATGGAGGGCGGCAAGCCCCGCGTGATCGAGAACAGTGAAGGCGATCGCACCACCCCCTCGATCGTCGCTTTCAGCAAGGACGGCGAAGTCCTGGTGGGTCAGCCCGCCAAGCGTCAGGCCGTGACCAACCCGCAGAACACGCTGTTCGCCATCAAGCGCCTCATCGGCCGCAAGTACGACGACGAGGTGGTGCAGCGGGACATCAAGATGGTCCCCTATAAGATCGTCCGGGCCGATAACGGCGATGCCTGGGTCGAGGTGCAGGGCAAGAAGATGGCCCCGCCCGAGATCTCGGCCCGCGTGCTCCAGAAGATGAAGAAGACCGCCGAGGACTACCTCGGCGAGAAAGTCACCGAGGCCGTCATCACGGTACCCGCTTACTTCAACGACTCGCAGCGCCAGGCGACCAAGGACGCCGGCCGCATCGCGGGCCTCGAGGTGAAGCGCATCATCAACGAGCCGACCGCCGCCGCCCTTGCCTACGGACTCGACAAGCAGGGCGGTGACCGCAAGATCGCCGTCTACGACCTGGGTGGCGGCACTTTCGACATCTCGATCATCGAGATTGCGGAAGTCGACGGCGAGCGGCAGTTCGAGGTGCTCTCGACCAACGGGGATACCTTCCTCGGCGGCGAGGACTTTGACCTCCGCATCATCAATTTCCTCGCCGAGCAGTTCCTCAAGGAGTCCGGCGTCGACGTGCGCAAGGACCCGCTCGCCATGCAGCGCCTCAAGGAGGCTGCCGAGAAGGCGAAGATCGAGCTGTCCTCGACCCAGCAGACCGACATCAACCTGCCGTACATCACTGCGGACGCCTCGGGCCCGAAGCACCTCAACATCAAGCTGACCCGGGCCAAGCTCGAGTCGCTGGTCGAGGATCTGGTGCAGAAGACCGTTCCGCCCTGCAAGACCGCGCTCAAGGACGCCGGCGTCAACGTCAGTGACATCGCCGAAGTGATCCTGGTGGGCGGCCAGACGCGCATGCCGCTGGTGCAGAAGTACGTCAAGGACCTGTTCGGCAAGGAGCCGCGCAAGGACGTCAACCCCGACGAGGCGGTCGCCGTCGGTGCGGCCATTCAGGCGGGCGTGCTCGCCGGCGAAGTGAAGGACGTGCTGCTGCTCGATGTGACACCGCTGTCGCTCGGCATCGAGACGCTCGGCGGCGTGATGACCAAGCTGATCGAGAAGAACACGACGATACCGACCAAGGCGTCGAATACCTTCTCGACGGCCGACGACAATCAGACCGCAGTCACCATCCACGTGCTGCAGGGCGAGCGTGAGCGCGCCGCGGACAACAAGTCCCTCGGCAAGTTCGACCTCGCCGACATTCCGCCGGCGCCGCGCGGCATGCCGCAGATCGAGGTGTCGTTCGATATCGATGCCAACGGCATTCTCAACGTCTCCGCCAAGGACAAGGCCACCGGCAAGGAGCAGAAGATCGTCATCAAGGCCTCGAGCGGGCTGAACGAGGACGAGATCAAGCGCATGGTGCGTGACGCCGAGGCGCATGCCGAGGATGACAAGCGCTTCCGCGAGCTGGTCGAGACGCGCAACAAGGCCGACGGTCTGATCCACGCGGTGGAGAAGTCGCTCCAGAGCCTGGCTGACAAGGTGGACGCGGCTGAGCGGGCCACGGTCGAGAGCGCGGTCTCGGATCTGCGCACGGCGCTGAAGGGCGATGATCGCGGCGTGATCGAGAAGAAGACCGACGCCCTCGCCCAGGCCTCGGCGAGCATCGCCCAGCGCGCCTATGGCGCGGGGGCGGGCGGCGCTGCCGGCGCCGGCCCAGGGCCAGGAGCGGGCGCCGGGGCCACGGGTAACGGCGGCGGGCAGGCGGGCGCGAGTGCCGGCGGCGGTGCGGGACGTGAAGATGTCGTCGACGCGGAATTCGAAGAGGTGAAGGACAAGGGACGCAAGGCTTCCTAAGCGCGTTCCATGGCGAAGCGCGACTACTACAAGGTACTGGATGTACCGAGGACCGCGACTGAAGCCGAGATCAAGAAGGCCTATCGACGGCTCGCGATGAAGTATCACCCCGATCGCAATCCCAACGATCGGGCGGCGGAGGAGTCGTTCAAGGAAGCCAAGGAGGCGTGCGAGGTCCTCACCGACTCCGAGAAGCGCGCCGCCTACGACCAGTACGGCCACGCCGGCGTCGAGGCGGCCGCGCGTGGCGCCGGCGGGCGCGGCGGCTTCGGCCCCGACACCTTCAGCGACATCTTCGGCGACGTCTTCGGTGACATCTTCGGCAATGCGCGCCGCGGCGCCCGCTCGCAAGTGCTGCGCGGGGCAGACCTGCGCTACGAGCTCGAGCTCGATCTGCAGCAGGCGGTGTTTGGTCACCAGGCTGAAATCGAAGTGGTACGGCTCGCCGAGTGCGAGCAGTGCCATGGGAGCGGCGCCGCGCGCGGCAGCGCTCCGGTCACCTGCGAGACCTGCGGCGGTGCAGGTCAGGTGCGTGTCTCGCAGGGCTTCTTCCAGCTGCAGCAAACCTGCCCGCGCTGCCGCGGCGCCGGCACCGTGGTGCGCAACCCGTGCGACAAGTGCCTCGGCCAGGGCCGCGTGCGGCGTGACCGCACGCTCGCCGTCAAGGTCCCCGCCGGGGTCGATTCGGGTGATCGCGTGCGACTCACCGGCGAGGGCGAGGCCGGGCGCAACGGCGGACCGCCCGGGGACCTGTATGTCGCGATCCATGTGCGCGAGCACCCGATCTTCGAGCGCGAGGGCGAGCACTTGAGCTGCGAGGTACCGGTGAGCTTCGCGACCGCCGCGCTCGGCGGTAGCGTCACCGTGCCCACCCTCGATGGCGACGTGCAGCTGAAGATTCCCGCGGAGACGCAGTCCGGCCGGGTGTTTCGATTGCGCGAGAAGGGAGTGAAACCGGTGCGCGGCGGCGCGCGCGGCGATCTGTTCTGCCGCGTGGCGGTCGAGACGCCGGTGCACCTGTCGGCGGAGCAGCGCGAGCTCATCCGCCGGCTCGAGGAATCACTGCAGGCTCACGCGAGCCGCCACGCACCGCGCGAGAAGACCTTCCTCGACGGTGTGAAGCGCTTCTTCAGCGGGCATACGGGAAAATCCTAGCGAGGTCACGCATGCCGGCCGATGCACGCCACGCTCCTCTGATTCGCGCCGTCATCATCGGCGTCACCGGCCGCATGGGGCGATCGCTGGTGCACGCGGCGCCGCTCTTCCCGCAACTCATCATCACTGGCGCGATCGCCTCGCCCGGGAGTCTCGCTCTCGGACGCGATGCGGGCGAGGTGGCCGGCGCCGGCAGTACCAATCTCACGGTGACGAGCGATCTGCCGCGCGCGCTCGCCCAGGCGGACGTGGCGCTCGACTTCAGCAGTGCGACGGCCACGGTCGACAACCTCGCCGCCTGCCGCGCCGCACGCACGCCGCTCCTGCTCGGCACGACCGGTTTCGGCGCCTCGCTCGAGGGCGAGCTGACCGCCGCGGCGCAGGACATTCCGCTGCTGGTGGCGGCCAACACCAGCCTCGCCGTGGCGCTGCTGATCGAGCTGACGCGCATCGCCGCGCGCTCGCTCCCGGTGAGCTTCGATATCGACGTGATCGAGCTCCATCACCGCCTGAAGCCTGACGCCCCGTCCGGCACCGCGCTCGCCCTCGGTGGCGCGGCGGCCGAAGCGCGCGGCGGGACGGTGAGCGCCCCGGCGGCGCGCCTCGCGAGCCCCCTGTCCCGCCCAGGGCCGCGCGGCGAGGGGGAGATCGGCTTCGCGGCGGTCCGGGCCGGCGACATCGTCGGGGTGCACACGGTGCTTTTCTCGGGTGCGGGCGAGGAGCTCAGCCTGACCCACCGGGCCTTGGATCGGGCGGTGTTCGCCAGGGGCGCGCTGGCGGCGGCGCTGTGGCTCTCGTCACGGCCTGCGGGACGCTACCGCATGGGCGATTTCCTGGGAGTTAAAACAAGCACTTAGGAGGTAATTTGCAGGCGATGACGAGCTTCTGCAGGGGCGCGGCGGTTCGGGAACTTTTCATGGACACATCGGCCATGCAACCCGTAAAATTTCTGCCTAATCCGTGTACGGGTTAGTCCAAGCAAGGCGGGAGGATGTTCGATGAGAACTCCTCCCGCTTTGTGTATGTGCGCAAGATCTCCGTGCACATCGTCTCGGCGCGATTCGGGAGAGCTGATCACGTGAGCGTACCTGCGGTGCTCGCGCTGGCCGACGGCACGATCTTTCGCGGCCAGTCGATTGGAGCCAAGGGCAACACCACCGGCGAAGTCGTTTTCAACACCGCGCTCACCGGCTATCAGGAGATCCTCACCGACCCGTCCTACGCCCGCCAGATCGTCACGCTCACCTGCCCGCACATCGGCAACACCGGCACCACGCCCGAGGATCTCGAGTCGGCACAGGAGTATCCGGCGGGTCTCGTGATCCGCGATCTGCCGGTGCTCGCGAGCAACTGGCGCGCGAGTGAGTCGCTGCCGGAATTCCTCGAGCGCGGCCGGGTGGTGGCGATCGCCGGGATCGACACGCGCAAGCTCACGCGGCTGCTGCGGGAGAAGGGCGCGCAGGCCGGCTGCATCATGACCGGCGATCAGCCCGATGAAAAAGCGGCACTGAAGGCGGCGCGGAAATTTCCGGGCCTGAAGGGCATGGACCTCGCCAAGGTGGTCACCACCAAGCGGCGCTTTCAATGGAACGAGGGGACGCTCTGGCCCGAGCCGGCGCGCACGCCGATCCGCGCCAATCAGCGCCTGCACGTGGTGGCCTACGATTTCGGCATCAAGCGCAACATCCTCAGGCTGCTGGCCGACGGCGGCTGCCGTATGACGGTCGTGCCGGCACAGACGAGCGCCGCCGAGGCGCTCGCGCTCGAGCCCGACGGAATTTTCCTCTCCAACGGGCCCGGCGATCCGGAGCCTTGTACCTACGCCATCAAGGCGACGCAGCAGTTCCTCGAGAGCGAGGTGCCGGTGTTCGGCATCTGTCTCGGTCACCAGATCCTCGGACTCGCCGCCGGCGCGCGCACCGTGAAGATGAAATTCGGCCACCACGGCGCCAACCACCCCGTTCAGGATCTCGACTCGGGCCGCGTCTACATCACCAGCCAGAATCACGGCTTCGCGGTCGATGAGAGCACGCTCCCCGCCGACGTGAAGCCGACGCACCGCTCGCTGTTTGACGGCTCGCTCCAGGGGATTGCCTTCAAGGACCGAGCGGCGTTCGGCTTCCAGGGACATCCCGAGGCGAGTCCCGGTCCGCACGACCTGAGGGCGCTGTTCGAGCGCTTCAACCACCTGATGCTGCGGCGCCTGCAATCGCAGCTGAAGCTCGCTGCCGAAGGAACGCTGCGCCGCCAGGCGGGGGGGCGCTGACAGCGTGCCACGCCGCACCGACATCGAAAGCATCCTGATCATCGGCGCCGGCCCGATCGTCATCGGTCAGGCGTGTGAGTTCGATTACTCCGGCGCGCAGGCCTGCAAGGCACTGCGCGAGGAGGGCTATCGGGTCATCCTGGTCAACTCCAACCCCGCAACCATCATGACCGACCCGGAGATGGCGGATGCGGTGTACATCGAGCCGGTGAACGCCAAGAGCGTCGCCCGCATCATCGAGAAGGAGCGCCCCGATGCGCTGCTCCCGACCATGGGGGGACAGACGGCGCTCAACACCGCGCTCGATCTGGTACGCGAAGGGGTGCTCGAGCAGCACGGCGTCGAGCTGATCGCCGCCTCGCGCGCGGCGATCGATATGGCCGAGGACCGCGAGCTGTTCCGCAACGCCATGCGCGAGATCGGTCTGAGTACGCCGCAGTCGCAGATCGCGCGCAGCCTGGATGAGGCGCTGGCGATCGCCGGCGAGATCGGCTATCCGGTCGTGGTGCGGCCGTCGTTCACCCTCGGCGGCAGCGGCAGCGGCATCGCCTACAACCGCGAGGAGCTCGAGGACATCGTGGCGCGCGGGCTGGACGCCTCGCCGACCGGCGAGGTGCTGCTCGAGGAATCGGTCATCGGCTGGAAAGAGTTCGAGATGGAGGTGGTGCGCGATCACAAAGACAACTGCATCATCGTCTGCTCGATCGAGAACCTCGATCCCATGGGCGTGCACACCGGCGACTCGATCACCGTCGCCCCGGCGCTCACGCTCACGGACAAGGAATACCAGCGCATGCGCAACGCCGCGATCGCCGTGCTGCGCAAGATCGGGGTCGACACCGGCGGCTCGAACGTGCAGTTCGCAGTGAACCCGCTCGACGGGCGGCTGCTCGTGATCGAGATGAACCCGCGCGTCTCACGCTCCTCGGCACTCGCCTCCAAGGCGACCGGCTTCCCGATCGCCAAGATCGCCGCCAAGCTGGCCGTCGGCTACACCCTCGATGAGCTGAAGAACGACATCACCGGTGGGGCCACTCCGGCCTCGTTCGAGCCTTCGATCGACTACGTCGTCACCAAGATCCCGCGCTTCACCTTCGAGAAGTTTCCGGCCGCGAACGACCGCCTGACGACGCAGATGAAATCGGTGGGCGAGGTGATGGCCATCGGCCGCACCTTTCAGGAGTCGCTGCAGAAGGCGCTGCGTGGACTCGAGACCGGCCTCGACGGCCTCACGCCGCTGATCGCCGCGCAGGCCTCGGACGAGGGCCAGGACAAGCTCGCGCACGAGCTGCGCGCTCCCGGCCCGAACCGCCTGCTGTACGTCGCCGACGCCTTCCGTGCCGGCTGGTCGCTGGCGCGCATCGCCGATCTGACGCACATCGACCCCTGGTTCCTGGCGCAGGTCGCGGAGCTCGTGGAGCAGGAGACGCAGGTGCGCCGCGAAGGCGCCGCCGCGCTCGGCGCCGAGCGGCTGCGGCAGCTGAAGCGCCGGGGCTTCGCCGACAGCCGCCTCGCCCACCTCGTGAACCTCCCCGAGAAGGCGATCCGTGACCGCCGCCACGAGCACAACGTCCGGCCCGTCTTCAAGCGCGTCGACACGTGCGCGGCGGAGTTCGCGACCTCTACGGCTTATCTCTACTCGACCTATGAGGAGGAATGCGAGGCGAACCCGACGACGCAGCCGAAGGTCATGATTCTCGGCGGCGGGCCGAACCGCATCGGCCAGGGGATCGAGTTCGACTACTGCTGCGTGCACGCGGCGCTGCAGCTGCGCGAGGACGGCTTCGAGACCATCATGGTCAACTGCAACCCCGAGACCGTCTCGACCGATTACGACACCTCCGACCGGCTGTACTTCGAGCCGCTGACGCTCGAGGACGTCCTCGAGATCATGCACGTCGAGCAGCCCGCCGGAGTCATCGTGCAGTTCGGCGGCCAGACACCGCTCAGACTCTCGCGGCCGCTCGAGGCGGCCGGCGCGCCCATCATCGGCACCTCGCCCGACTCGATCGACATCGCCGAGGACCGCGAGCGCTTCCAGGCGCTGGTGCGCAGGCTCGCTCTCAAGCAGCCGGCCAACGCCACGGCGCGCACCGAGGAGCAGGCGGTGCAGCTCGCGCGCGAGGTCGGCTTTCCGCTGGTGGTGCGCCCCTCGTACGTGCTCGGTGGACGTGCGATGGAGGTGGTGTTCGGCGAGGACGACCTGCGCAGCTACGTCAGCCAGGCCGTCGAGGTGTCGAACGACAGCCCGGTGCTGCTCGATCGCTTCCTCGATGTCGCCATCGAGGTCGACGTCGATGCAGTGTGCGACGGCGAGGAGGTGCTGATCGGCGGGATCATGGAGCACATCGAGCAGGCCGGAGTGCATTCCGGCGATTCGAGCTGCACGCTGCCGCCCACCAGCCTGAGCGCCGAGACGCAGGCGGAGCTGCGCGAGCAGACGCGCAAGCTCGCCCGGGCGCTGAACGTCATCGGTCTGATGAACGTGCAGTTCGCGATTCAGGCGGGCGTGATCTATGTGCTCGAGGTCAACCCACGCGCCTCGCGCACCGTGCCGTTCGTCTCCAAGGCGACCGGGCTGCCGCTCGCCAAGATCGCCGCGCGTGTCATGACCGGCCGCAAGCTCCGGCAGCTCGGCCTGAGCGAGCGCGTACCGGGGTACTTCTCGGTGAAGGAAGCGGTGTTCCCGTTCATCAAGTTCCCCGAGGCCGATCCGATCCTCGGCCCCGAAATGAAGTCGACCGGTGAGGTGATGGGCACCGGGCGCACCTTCGGCGAGGCCTATGCCAAGGCGCAGACCGCCTCCGGCGTGGTGCTGCCGCGCCAGGGCGTGTGCTTCATCAGCGTGCGCGATCGCGACAAGCCGGGGGCGGTGGAGCTCGCGCGCCGGCTCATCGAGCGCGGCTTCGAGCTGGTGGCGACGACCGGCACCGCGCAGGCGCTCACGGCTGCCGGGGTCACCTGCCGCCGGATCAACAAGGTGCGCGAAGGCCGGCCGCACATCGTCGACATGATCAAGAACGACGAGATCGATCTGATCGTCAACACCACCGAAGGCAAGCAGGCGATCCGCGAGTCCAACTCGATCCGTCGCGAGGCGGTGCGACGCCGGGTCACCTACTACACGACGCTCGCCGCGGGGCTGGCGACCTGTGAAGCCCTCGATCACCTCGATGAGGTCGAGGTCAACCGGCTGCAGGATCTGCACCGAGAGGCGCTCAGCGCATGAAGCGCACGCCGATGACGCTGCGTGGCGCCGAGGCGCTGCGTGTGGAGCTCAAGCGGCTGAAGTTCGAGGCGCGCCCGAGCATCATCAAGGCGATCGCCGAAGCGCGCGGCCACGGTGATCTGTCGGAGAATGCGGAATACCACGCCGCGCGCGAGCAGCAGGGGTTCATCGAGGGTCGCATCAAGCAGATCGAGGAGAAGCTGGCGCACGCCGAGGTGATCGACCCGGCGAAGCTCCCCGACACCGGCAAGGTGGTGTTCGGGGCGCTGGTCGAGCTCGAGGATCTCACCGACGGCACGCGCGTGGTGTATCAGGTGGTCGGAGAGGACGAGGCGGACATCCGCGCCGCACGCATCTCGGTCACCTCGCCGATCGCGCGCGCACTGGTCGGCAAGTCGGAGGGCGAGGTCGTGGAGGTCGCCGCCCCGGGCGGAACCCGCAGCTACGAGATCGTCGCGGTGCGCCTCGCTTAGCCGTGAGCCGCCGTTCCCGGAGCAGCGGTCGCTGGTTGCAGGAGCACTTCGCGGATCCGTTCGTGCGGCGCGCCCAGGACGAGGGCTGGCGGTCGCGCGCGGTGTTCAAGCTCGAGGAGATCGACCGTCGGGCGAAGCTGCTGCGCGCCGGCCAGGTCTGCCTCGATCTGGGCGCTGCCCCCGGAGCCTGGACCCAGTACCTGCGCCAGCGGGTCGGGCGTTCCGGTCGGGTCATCGCCACCGACATCCTCCCCATGACGGAGCTCCCCGGGGTCGAGTTCCTGCAGGGCGACTTCGAGACGGAAGAAGTGTTCAACCGGCTGCTCGATCTGGCGCCCGCCAGGACAGTCGACGTGGTGCTGTCGGACATGGCGCCGAACCTGAGCGGAGTGGATGCGATCGACCAGCCGCGCGGCGACCGTCTGGCCGAGCTCGCCCTCGATATGGCCGGTCGCATCTTGAAGCCCGGTGGCAGCGCCCTGATCAAGGTATTCCAGGGCGCAGGCACGGCGGCGCTCCTGCAGAGTGCCCGCGAGCGGTTCGCACGCGTTCGGCTCATGAAGCCCGCGGCCTCCCGCTCGCGTAGTGCCGAGATGTATCTGCTGGCCATGCAGTTTCGCTTGGTGTAGGTTCTTTCGGCAGTCGCGCGTTACAGGCTGGTAAGAGGACGACAAGCCTTTGAACGATTTGACAAAGAACATCCTGCTGTGGGTAGTGATCGTGCTCGTCCTGCTGGCGGTCTTCAGCCGCTACATGCCGACCGTCGGCCAGCCTCAGGAGATTCCCTATTCGGCCTTCCTCGACGAAGTGAAAAGCGATCGCGTCGAGGGCGTCGTGCTGCAGGGGGAGATGGTCTACGGGACGCGCAAGGACAAATCCACCTTCAAGACGCGCAATCCCGAGACCGACTACACCGCTCTCATCGGCACGCTGATGCGCTCGCACGTGACGATCGACTCGCGCGAGCCCAAGCAGCCGAATTTCATCGGCCAGCTGCTGCTGCAGATGGCGCCGGCGCTGCTACTGATACTGGTGTTCCTCTACATGCTGCGGCAGATGCAGGGCGCCTCCGGCGGCCGTGGCGCGATGTCCTTCGGCAAGAGCCGCGCACGGCTCCTCGGCGAGGATCAGGTGAACGTCACCTTCGCCGATGTCGCCGGGGTCGATGAGGCCAAGCAGGAAGTCGGCGAGATCGTCGACTTCCTCAAGGATCCGGGCAAGTTCCAGAAGCTCGGCGGCAAGATCCCGAAGGGCGTGCTCATGGTCGGCTCGCCCGGCACCGGCAAGACGCTGCTGGCGCGCGCTATCGCCGGTGAGGCCAAGGTGCCGTTCTTCACCATCTCCGGCTCCGATTTCGTCGAGATGTTCGTCGGCGTCGGCGCCTCGCGCGTGCGCGACATGTTCGAGCAGGCGAAGAAGCACGCCCCGTGCATCATTTTCATCGACGAGATCGATGCGGTCGGCCGGCACCGCGGCGCCGGCCTCGGCGGCGGTCACGACGAGCGCGAGCAGACGCTCAATCAGCTGCTGGTCGAGATGGACGGCTTCGAGGGGAACGAGGGCATCATCGTCATCGCGGCCACGAACCGACCGGACGTGCTCGATCCGGCGCTGCTGCGTCCGGGGAGGTTCGACCGCCAGGTGGTGGTGCCGCTGCCGGACGTGCGTGGCCGCGAGCAGATTCTGCGCGTGCACATGCGGCGCGTACCGCTCGCCGACGACGTCAAGCCCGGGCTGATCGCACGCGGCACGCCCGGCTTCTCGGGCGCCGACCTCGCCAACCTCGTCAACGAAGCGGCGCTGTTTGCCGCGCGCGCCAACAAGCGCATCGTCGGCATGGAGGAGTTTGAGCGCGCCAAAGACAAGATCATGATGGGCACCGAGCGGCGCTCGATGGTGATGAGCGAGGCCGAGAAGCGCATGACGGCCTACCACGAGGCGGGCCACGCGATCGTCGGCATGACCGTGCCAGAGCACGACCCCGTCTACAAGGTCACGATCATCCCGCGTGGCCGCGCGCTCGGAGTGACGCAGTTCCTGCCCGAGCAGGATCGCTACAGCTTCTCCAAGCGCCGCATCGAGAGTGCGATCACGACGCTGTTCGGCGGACGCATCGCCGAGGAGCTGATCTTCGGGCCGGAGTCGGTCACCACCGGTGCCTCGAACGACATCGAGCGGGCCACCGAGCTGGCGCGCAACATGGTCACGAAGTGGGGCCTGTCCGACAAGCTCGGCCCGCTCACCTACTCCGAGGAGACCGGCGAGGTGTTCCTCGGCCGCAGCGTGACGCAGCACAAGCAGGTCTCCGACGTCACTGCACACGCCATCGACGAGGAAATCCGCCGCGTCATCGAGAGCAACTTCCAGCGCGCCCGCCAGATCCTCACGACCGCGCTCGACAAGCTCCACGTGATGGCCGAAGCGCTCATCAAGTACGAGACGATCGACGAGGAGCAGCTGAAGGACATCATGGCGGGGCGCGCGCCGAAGCCGCCGGCGGGCTGGGACGAGACGCTCTCGAGCCGGCCGCCACAGGCGCCAGCCCCGGCAGGCGGACCGCCGATCCCTGCCGGCCAGCACTAAGAAGCAGACCGTCACGTCAGCCCGACCGGCACCGCTGGCACCGCTGGCACCGCTGCGTTGCGCGGATCGGACGCTCGATCTCAGCCACCCGCTCGTGATGGGCGTGCTCAACGTCACGCCGGATTCGTTCTCGGACGGCGGGCGCTACGTCGCGCTCGAGGCCGCGGTCGGCCACGGGCTGCAGATGGCGGGGGAGGGCGCGGCGGTGATCGACGTCGGCGGCGAGTCGACCCGGCCCGGCGCCGAGGCCCCGACACTCGCGCAGGAGCTGCGGCGCGTGATTCCGGTGATCGAGCGGCTGCGCGCGGCGACCCGCGCCGTCATCTCCGTCGATACCAGCCGGCCCGAAGTCATGCGTGCGGCCGCCGCCGCAGGTGCCGGGCTGATCAACGATGTGCGCGCGCTGCGCGTCGCCGGCGCGCTCGAAGCCGCCGCCGCGAGCGGCTGCGCGGTTTGCCTGATGCACATGCAGGGGGAGCCCGCCACCATGCAGGTCGCGCCGCATTACAGCGACGTGGTCGCTGAGGTGCGTGACTTCCTCGCCGCGCGCGTGGCCGCCTGCCGCGGCGCTGGAATCGCGCCCGACAGGCTCCTGGTCGACCCCGGATTCGGATTCGGCAAGACCGTGGAGCACAATCTCAACCTGCTGCGCCGCCTGGCGGAGCTGGCGCCGGACAACCTCCCGGTGTTGGTGGGGTTGTCGCGCAAGTCCATGCTCGGCACGCTCACCGGACGGGCGGCGCCGCAGCGGGCGGCGGGGAGCGTGGCGCTGGCAGTGATCGCGGCGCTCAACGGCGCGCGTGTCGTTCGCGCGCATGACGTGGCGGCGACGGTCGACGGCCTGAAGGTGGTCGCGGCCGTCCAGGGGGACGAGCTGCACTAGCGGCGCGCGCCGGCTGTCATACGGGGGGCAGATGGGTCGACGATATTTCGGCACCGACGGCGTCAGAGGGCGCGTGGGCGAGCACCCGATGACGGTCGACTTTGCGCTGCAGCTCGCGAGCGCGGCGGCGCGCGTCCTCGCGCCGGAGGGCGGCACGGTGCTGATCGGCAAGGACACACGCCTGTCGGGCTACATGTTCGAATCGGCGCTCGAAGCCGGATTCGTGGCCGCGGGGGTCGATGTCATGCTGATCGGGCCGCTGCCGACGCCGGGCATCGCCTACATGACCCGGCGCTTCAAGTGCGACTTCGGCGTGGTGATCAGCGCTTCGCACAATCTCTACGACGACAACGGCATCAAGTTCTTCGATGCCTCGGGCGCGAAGCTCTCGGATGCGCTCGAGGAGCGCATCGAGACCGAGCTCTCACAGGCGCCGCTGACGCGCACATCGCGCGACATCGGACGCGCCTCGCGCGCCGACCGCTCGCGCACCTATTACCAGGAATTCTGCGCATCCACGATGCCGCCGGGAGTTGACCTCGGCGGCCTGAAGATCGTCATCGACTGCGCCAACGGCGCCGCCTACAAGGTCGGTCCGCGCATCCTCGCCGACCTCGGCGCGGAGATCGTGCCGATCGGCTGCTCGCCGAACGGGCGCAACATCAACGACGGCTGCGGCTCGATGGCTCCGGAGCTGCTGCAGCTCACGGTCCCCGGCGTGGGCGCCAACGTCGGCCTGGCGCTCGATGGCGACGGCGACCGGCTCGTCATGGTCGATCACCTCGGTCGCATCGTCGATGGTGACCAGCTGCTGTACGTGATCGCACGCGCCCTGCAGCAGAGTGGCGAGCTGCGCGGCCCGGTGATCGGCACGGTGATGAGCAATCTCGGGCTCGAGGTGGCGCTGCGCGCCGCCGGCATCGAGTTCCGCCGCGCCGCGGTCGGCGATCGCTACGTCCTCGCGATGCTGCGCGAGACGCACGGCGTGCTCGGCGGGGAGACCTCCGGGCACATCGTGTGCCTCGACAAGACCACCACGGGCGATGGCCTGGTGAGCGCGCTGCAGGTGCTCGCGGTCATGAAACGCACCGGCTGCTCGCTCGCGGAGCTCGCCTCGCCGATGCGCAAATTCCCGCAGGTGCTGCTCAACGTTCAGGTCGCGCAGCGCTTCGACCCGGCCGGCGTGCCGGCGGTCCAGGAGGCGGTGCGCCGCATCGAGCAACGCCTCGACGGCGAGTGTCGCGTCGTGCTGCGTCCCTCGGGAACCGAGCCGGTGATTCGCGTGATGGTCGAGGGGCGCGACGAGGCGGCGACGCGCGCTGCCGCGACCGAGCTCGCCGCCACCATCCGCGACCTGCCGCCCGCTTGAGCCGCCGGGGCGGCGGCGGTCCGAACGCCGGAGCGCAGCGCCTGAGCGGCCCACTGGCGCGGCCGGTGCGCGGCGCTGCCCGCACCGGCCGGCCGGTTCCCGGGATTGCCGGAATCCCGCATTGCGTCACCCCCCTCGCATCGCTATCATCGCGCGCCCTTTGAGAGCCGATGCGCGCTGCAGGTCGATGCGCCGCCCGATAGTTGCCGGAAACTGGAAGATGCATGGGTCGCGCGCCGAGACCGCGCAGCTCATCGAGGAGCTGCTGGCGCGCGCTCCGGCTGCCCCCGCCGCGACCTGCGTGATCTGTCCGCCGTTCGTCTACCTGCTCGAGGCCGCACGACTGGTGCGCGACTCGTTCCTGAGTCTCGGTGCACAGGACCTGTGCGCGGACACGCAGGGGGCGTTCACCGGCGAGATCTCGGCCGCGATGCTCAAGGACGTCGGCTGCGAGTACGTGATCGTGGGGCACTCCGAGCGGCGCCTGCTGTATCGCGAGACCGATCAGCTCGTCGCTCGTAAGTTTTCCACCGCGCATGCCAAGGGCCTGGTGCCGATCCTGTGCATCGGCGAGCAGCTCGCCGAGCGCGAGGCGGGGCGCACGCGCGAGGTGGTGGCGCGGCAGCTCGATGTGGTGCTCGAGTTGTGTGGCGCTGCCGCGCTCGAGCGCAGCGCGATCGCCTATGAGCCGGTGTGGGCCATCGGCACCGGCCGTAACGCAACACCCGAGCAGGCGCAGGAGGTGCACGCGTTCGTGCGCGCTCGCATCGGCGCCCGGGATGCTAGAATCGCGGCCGCCACCCGCATTCTGTACGGCGGCAGCGTCAAGGCCGGCAATGCGGCCGAGCTGTTCGCGATGCCCGACGTCGACGGCGGTCTGATCGGTGGCGCTTCGCTCAAGGCCGATGAGTTTCTGAGCATCCTGGCCGCCGCGCAGACTGAAGGTGAGTGAGTTGCGATGTTGCGCTTGATCTTGACTTGTGTGCAGGTGTTCTCGGCGTTCGCGATCATCGGCCTGGTGCTGCTTCAGCGCGGCAAGGGTGCCGATGCGGGCGCGGGTTTCGGCGCCGGTGCCTCGGGCACCGTGTTCGGTGCCCGCGGCGCCAGCACCGCGCTGTCGCGCGCCACAGCGGTATTCGCCGCGGTCTTCATGATCAACAGCCTGGCGCTCGCCTACATGGGCATGCGTGCCAGCGAGACACAGGCGCAGAAGACGCTGCTCGATGAGGCGGCCGCGGGCCGCAGCAAGGGTGCGCCGGGTGCCGGCATTCCGGGGCCGGCGCCCGCGACGCCGGGGCCGCAGCCTCCGCCGGCCGCAACGACCGGACAGACCGCCCCGGCCACACCCGCGCCGAAGTGAAGCCCGCCGCGCTGCGGCGCGCAGCTCGGAAATGTTGCCGACGTGGTGGAATTGGTAGACACACTAGCTTGAGGGGCTAGCGCCGCAAGGCGTGTCGGTTCGAATCCGACCGTCGGCACCAAATCGACCGACCGCGCTGCTACAATGCGCGGGTCTTTGAAGGGAAGGCAGGTCGCGGACCGATCTGCCTTTTTTACGCACCCGGCGCATGCTCTCGAACTACCTGCCGATCCTGATTTTTCTCCTGGTCGCCGCAGCGCTGGCGGTCACGCTGCTGACCATCGGTACCGGAATCGGCCGCTACTTCGCGCGCTTCCACCGCGATCCGGCCAAGCTCTCGCCGTACGAATGCGGCTTCGACGCCTTCGAGGACTCGCGCGCCAGGTTCGACGTGCGTTACTACCTGGTGGCGATTCTGTTCATCGTCTTCGATCTGGAAATCGCGTTCCTGTTTCCCTGGGCGGTCGCCCTCGGGCAGATCGGGCTGTTCGGCGTCGCGGCCATGAGCGTCTTTCTGACCATTCTGGTGGTCGGCTTCATCTACGAGTGGCGCAAGGGGGCGCTCGAGTGGGATTAGCCGCCGAGAGCGCCGAGGGTTTCGCGCAGCGCGGTTTCCTGACCGCTCAGCTGGACCACCTCGTCGGCTGGGCGCGCACCGGGTCGCTCTGGCCGATGACCTTCGGCCTCGCCTGCTGCGCGGTCGAGATGATGCACGCCGGCGCCTCGCGCTACGACCTCGATCGCTTCGGCGTCGTGTTCCGCCCGAGCCCGCGCCAGTCGGACGTCATGATCGTGGCCGGAACGCTGGTCAACAAGATGGCGCCGGCGCTGCGCAAGGTGTACGACCAGATGGCCGAGCCGCGCTGGGTGATCTCGATGGGCTCGTGTGCCAACGGCGGCGGTTACTATCATTACTCGTACGCGGTGGTGCGCGGTTGTGACCGCATCGTGCCGGTGGATGTGTATGTGCCCGGCTGTCCGCCCACGGCGGAGGCGCTGGTCTACGGGATACTGCAGCTGCAGAAGAAGATCGCCCGCACGAGCACGATCGCCCGATAACTTGGGCATGGAGTGAGACAGCACGTGAGCGAGCTCATCGAAGCTCTCGCCCGCAAGGTGGAGGCTGCGCTGCCAGGGAGCGTGTGGCGCGTGCCGGCGCGCGCCGCCGAGCTCGCCTACCGCGCCGACGCGGCCTCACTCCTCGGCACCTGCCGCACGCTGCGCGATGCGCCGGATCTCAAGTTCGAGATGCTGATGGATCTCGCGGCAGTCGATCACCTGCACTACGGGCGCGACGAGTGGCAGACGCTGAGCGCCACGCACTCGGGATTCAGTCGCGGGCGGCTGCGCAGCCCGCCGCCCGACCCGCAGGCGCCGGGGCGCTTCGCCGTGGTGTACAACCTGCTGTCGATCACCCACAACCAACGCGTGCGTCTCAGCATCAAGTGCCCGGACACGGCCGAGCCGGTGGTCGATTCGGTCGTCGAGATCTGGGCGAGCGCCAACTGGTTCGAGCGTGAGGCGTTCGACCTGTTCGGCATCCTGTTCCGCGGCCACCCGGACCTGCGGCGCATCCTCACCGACTACGGCTTCATCGGCCATCCGTTCCGCAAGGACTTCCCGCTGAGCGGCAACGTCGAGGTGCGCTACGACCCCGACAAGGGGCGGGTGGTGTACCAGCCGGTCAGCATCACGCCGCGCGTACTGGTGCCGAAGGTCATCCGCGTCGACGACCACCGCTACGACCCGGCGCTCAGGGATGCACCGCTCAAGGACACGCAGGGAACGCGCTGATGGCCGCCACGCCCGCCGCCGAGATCCGCAACTACACCATGAACTTCGGGCCGCAGCACCCGGCGGCGCACGGCGTGCTGCGTCTGGTGCTCGAGCTCGATGGCGAGGTCATCCGCAAGGCCGACCCGCACATCGGCCTGCTACACCGGGCGACCGAGAAGCTCGCCGAGTCGAAGCCCTTCAATCAATCGATCGGCTACATGGACCGGCTCGACTACGTCTCGATGATGTGCAACGAGCACGCCTACGTGCTCGCGATCGAGCGGCTGCTCGGCATCGAGCCGCCCGAGCGCGCGCAGTACATCCGCGTCATGTTCGATGAGATCACGCGCATCCTGAACCATCTGCTGTGGCTCGGCGCGCACGGTCTCGACATTGGCGCCCTGACCGTGTTCCTGCTGTGCTTCAAGGAGCGCGAGGAGCTCATGGACGTCTACGAGGCGGTCTCGGGCACCCGCATGCACGCCACCTACTACCGTCCGGGCGGCGTGTACCGCGATCTGCCCGACTCGATGCCGCGCTACCAGGCCTCGAAGTGGCGCTCGGCGAAGGACGTCGCGCGCATGAACGAGGCGCGCAGCGGCACGATGCTCGACTTCATCGCCGCCTTCACCGAGCGCTTCCCGGCGGCGATCGACGACTACGAGACGCTGCTGACCGACAACCGCATCTGGAAGCAGCGCACTGTCAACATCGGCGTGGTCTCGCCCGAGCGGGCGCTGCAGCTCGGCTTCTCGGGCCCGATGCTGCGCGGCTCGGGCGTCGCCTGGGACCTGCGCAGGAAGCAGCCCTACGAGGTCTACGAGCGGCTGGAGTTCGACGTGCCGGTGGGCGTCAGCGGCGACTGCTACGACCGCTATCTGGTGCGCGTCGAGGAGATGCGGCAGTCGAACCAGATCGTCCGGCAGTGCGTCGAGTGGCTGCGCGCTCACCCTGGGCCGGTGATGATCGATGACCGCAAGGTGCGCCCGCCGCGACGCGAGCTCATGAAGGAGGACATGGAAGCGCTCATCCATCACTTCAAGTTCTTCAGCGAGGGGTACGAAGCGCCCGCCGGTGACACCTACGCGGCGGTCGAGGCGCCGAAAGGGGAGTTCGCCGTCTACCTGGTGTCCGACGGCGCCAACAAGCCGTATCGGCTCAAGTGCCGGGCGCCGAGCTTTGTGCACCTCGCGGCGCTCGAGGAGATGTGTCGCGGCCACATGCTGGCGGATGTGGTGGCGGTGATCGGCACCCAGGACATCGTCTTCGGGGAGGTCGACCGTTGAGCAGCGAGCGCAGCAACATCGGCATCGGCGGCACGGCGCTCGCGAGCAAGCTCTCGCTCCTCTCCCCGGAGACACGCCGCGAGATCGACCGCTGGGTGGCGAAGTTTCCGCCCGGCAGGCAGCGCTCGGCCAGCATCTCCGCACTGCGCGCGGCGCAGGATCAGAATCAGGGCTATCTGACCGCCGATCTCATGGACGCGGTGGCCGAGTACCTGCAGCTGCCGCCGATCCAGGTGTACGAGGTGGCGAGCTTCTACTCGATGCTCGAGACCCACCCCTGCGGCCGCCATCATGTCAGCATCTGCACCAACATCTCGTGCATGCTGAACGGCGCCGACGAGCTGGTGGCGCATGCGGAAAAGCAACTCGGCATCAAGCTCAACGAGAGTACGCCCGACGGGCGCATCTTCCTCAAGCGCGAGGAGGAATGTCTCGCCGCCTGCACCGGCGCACCGATGCTGATGGTCGATCACAAGTTCCATGAGCACCTCACGCCCGAGAAGCTCACCAAGATCCTGGATGAGCTCAAATGAGCGCGCTCGAGAGCAAGTACGCCGACAAGATGAATCTGCTGGTGTTCGAGCCGCTGAAGCTCGAGCGCTCGTGGACGCTCGCGACCTACCGCAGCATCGGCGGCTACGAGGTGTGGGAGCGGCTGCTGCGCGAGAAGCCCGAGCGCGGCACGATCATCGACCAGGTCAAGGCGTCGGGCCTGCGTGGCCGCGGCGGCGCCGGCTTCCCCACCGGCACCAAGTGGAGCTTCATGCCGCGCACTGCGCCGATGCAGAAGTACCTGGTGTGCAACTCGGACGAGAGCGAGCCGGGCACCTGTCACGATCGCGACATCCTGCGCTACAACCCGCACGCGCTCATCGAGGGACTGGCAATCGCCGGCTACGCCACCAACGCCACGGTCGCCTACAACTACATGCGCGGCGAGTTTCTCGGCGAGCCGGCGCCGCGCTTCGAGGCGGCGCTCGCCGAGGCCTACGCGGCCGGGCTGCTCGGCAAGAACGTGCAGGGCTCGGGCATCGACTTCGACCTGTACACGTTCATCGGCGCCGGTGCCTACATCTGCGGCGAGGAGACCGGGTTGCTCGAGTCGCTCGAGGGCAAGCCGGGCAAGCCGCGCTTCAAGCCGCCGTTTCCCGCCAACTTCGGGCTGTACGGCGCACCCACCACCATCAATAACACGCTGAGCTTCGCCTCGGTGCCGACCATCCTGCGCAAGGGGCCGGCGTGGTTCGTGGGCCTCGGGCCGCCTAACTCCGCCGGTACGATGATCTACTCGGTCTCGGGACACGTCGCCAGGCCACGCAATCTCGAGCTGCCGCTCGGCATCCCGTTCGCGGATCTGCTGGCGCTGTGTGGCGGCGTGCGCGCGGGGCTCAAGCTCAAGGCGGTGATTCCCGGCGGGGTGTCGGTCCCGGTCGTGCCAGCAGAGATCATGTTGAAAACCAACATGGACTACGACTCGGTGAAGGCCGCAGGCTCGGCGCTCGGCACCGGCGCGGCCATCGTCATGGACGAGACCACCTGCATGGTGCGCACTCTCGAGCGTATCTCGCGCTTTTACATGGCGGAGTCCTGCGGACAGTGCACGCCGTGCCGCGAGGGGACGGGCTGGATGAACCGGCTGCTGAAACGGATGCTCGCCGGCGCCGGACGGCGCGAGGAGCTCGCACTGCTGCTCGATGTCGCGAACCGTATCGAAGGGCACACCATCTGTGCCTTCGGTGACGCCTCGGCCTGGCCGGTGCAGAGCTTCCTCAAGCACTACCGGCACGAGTTCGAATACATGATCGATCACGGTGGGCGCAGTCTCGTGAACGGTGCGCTCGGAGCGCAGGCCGCTTGAGGCGCGGGACTTGGTATGGCTGACGAGCTGGTCAACATCGAGGTCGACGGCGTGGCGCTGCAGGCGCGCAAGGGCGAGATGATCATCCGCGCCACCGACCGCGGCGGCATCTATGTGCCGCGTTTCTGCTACCACGACAAACTGTCGGTCGCGGCCAATTGCCGCATGTGCCTGGTCGAAGTCGAGAAGGCGCCCAAACCGCTGCCCGCCTGCGCCACCCCGGTCACCGAGGGCATGAAGGTCTACACCAAATCGCCGCGCGCCATCGGCGCGCAGCGCGCGACCATGGAGTTCCTGCTGATCAACCATCCGCTCGATTGCCCGATCTGCGATCAGGGCGGGGAGTGCGAGCTGCAGGACCTGGCGGTCGGCTTCGGCCGCGACCGCTCGCGCTACGACGAGACCAAGCGCGTGGTGTCGGATGAGAACCTGGGTCCCCTGATCGCGACCGACATGACCCGCTGCATCCAGTGCACCCGCTGCGTGCGCTTCACCGAGGAGGTCGCCGGCATCCAGGAGCTCGGCACCGTCGGCCGCGGCGAGCACATGGAAATCCGTGCCTACATCGAGAGCACCGTCAACCACGAGCTCTCGGGCAATGTGATCGACCTGTGTCCGGTGGGTGCACTGGTCTCGAAGCCGTTCCGCTTCACCGCGCGTGCCTGGGAGATGAATGCGGTGCCGCTGATCTCGCCGCACGATCCGGTCGGGACCAATCTGTTCGGGCACGTCCTGCGCGGGCGGTTGATGCGCGTCGTGCCGCGCGAGAACGAGGCCATCAACGAGGTCTGGATCGCCGACCGCGACCGCTTCAGCTACGAAGGCGTCTACAGCCCCGACCGGCTGACGACGCCGCTGGTGCGCCGCGGCGGTGAATGGGTCGAGAGCGACTGGGAGAGCGCGCTGGTGCGGGTCGCCGCGGGCCTGGGTGAGCGGGCCGCGAGCCTCGGGCTCCTGGCGAGCCCGTCGGCGACGGTCGAGGAGCTCTATCTCGCCGCCCGCATCACGCGCGGGCTGAAATCGAACAACATCGACCACCGGCTGCGGCAGCGCGATTTCCGCGACCAGGCCGCCGATCCAACATTTCCGGGACTGGGGACGCCGCTGGCGGAGGTGGACACGCTCGATGCGCTGCTGCTCGTCGGCTCCAACCTGCGGCGTGAGGCACCGATTCTCGCCCACCGGGTGCGCAAGGCGGCGCGCCGCGGCGGCGCGGTGATGATGCTGAACCCGGCGCGCTTCCCGTACCTGTTTCCGGTCAAGACTTACCTGCAGTGCTCTGCCGGTGAGCTCGTGGCGGAGCTGGCCGCCCTGGTCGCCGCGGCGGCGGAGCTCAGCGGGCGGGCGCCGCCGGCGGCGGTGGCCGCGGCCGTCGCGGCGGCGCGCGTGAGCGCGGCGCACCGCGCGGTCGCCGAGACGCTGCGTGCGGGCGAGCGGCGCGCGCTGTGGCTCGGGGCGCTCGCGGCGCGCCATCGGGCGTTCGCCGACCTGCGCGCGCTCGCCGCGGCCCTGGCGGAGCTCACCGGGGCGACCCTCGGCCGGATTGCCGAAGGCGGCAACGCCGCCGGCGCTTATCTTGCCGGCGCCGTGCCGCATCGCGAGGCCGGCGGCCGCGCGCTGGCGCAGCCCGGGCTGACGGCGCGCGCGATGCTGGCGCAGCCGCTGCGCGCCTACCTGTTGCTCGGCACCGCCGAGCCCTCGCTCGATACGCTCGATCCGGAGAGCCTGCGCACGCTCGCGCGCGCCGAGTTCGTCGCGGCCGTCACGCCGTTTGCGAGCGAGGAGCTCAGGAGCGTCGCGCACGTGCTGTTGCCGATGGGCACCTTCGCCGAGAGCTCCGGCAGCTACGTGAACTGCGAGGGCCGCTGGCAAAGCCAGCCCGGCGCTGCCGCGCCGCTCGGTGCGGCGCGCCCCGGCTGGAAGGTGCTGCGCGTGCTCGGCAACCTGCTCGATCTCGAGGGCTTCGATTACAACTCCTCGGAAGAGGTGCTGGCAGAGGTGCGGCGCGCGTGCGAGGCGCTCGCGCCCGCCGCCGCCGTCGGCGGCGCGCACGCCGTGCGGCTCGACGCCGCCGCGGTGAGCGACGGCGGCCTCATCGACCTGCCCATGTACCAGACCGACGCTCTGGTGCGGCGGGCGCCCTCCCTGCAGCGAACCCGCGAGGGCCGCACCGCGGCCGCGACCTACTGACGGAGGGCGCGTGCTGCAGCGAATGACCAGCCTGTGGATGTCCTCGCCCGCCTATGTGCGCTCGACGGCGTGGATCCTGGTGATCACCGTGACGCTGATCACCAGCGTGGCGCTGCTGACCCTCTGGGAGCGCAAAGTCCTGGGGTGGATGCAGCTGCGCCGCGGGCCGAACCGCGTGCGCCTCTTCGGCCTGGCTCCCGGGCTTGGCCAGCCGTTCGCCGACGTGCTGAAGCTCCTCATGAAGGAAGTGGTGATCCCGTCGCAGTCCAACCGCTGGTTGTTTCGACTCGCGCCGATCATCACGCTGATCCCCGCGTTTGCCGCCTGGGCGGTGATCCCGCTGTCGCCGACCGTGGTGGTCTCACAGGCGGATGCGGGACTGCTGTACGTCCTGTCGCTCACCTCGGTGGGCGTCTACGGCATCATCATCGCCGGCTGGGCGGCGAACTCGAAGTACGCCTTCCTCGGCGCGATGCGCTCGGCGGCGCAGATGGTCGCCTACGAGATCGCCATGGGATTTGCGCTGGTCGGCGTGCTGATGGCGACCGGCAGCATGAACCTCGGCACCATCGTGCAGACGCAGGCGGGCGGCTTCCTGTCGTGGAACTGGTTCTGGCTGTTTCCGCTGCTGATGGTGTACTTCATCTCGGGGGTGGCCGAGACCAACCGCGCGCCGTTCGACGTCGCCGAAGGCGAATCGGAGATCGTCGCCGGCTTTCATGTCGAGTACTCCGGCATCGCCTTCGCGCTGTTCTTCCTCGCCGAGTACGCCAACATGATCCTGATCGCGACGCTCACCGCGGTGTTCTTCTTCGGCGGCTGGCAGGGCCCGTTCGAGGGCTGGCCGCTGCTCGGGCAGACACCGCTCGGCCAGCCGGGCTTCGTGTGGCTCGCCGTCAAGGCGTTCTGCCTGGTATTTCTGTTCCTGTGGTTCCGCGCCACTTTCCCGCGCTACCGTTACGACCAGATCATGCGCCTCGGTTGGAAGGCGCTCATCCCGGTGACGCTCGTATGGATCGGCGTGGAGATGCTGCTCGCGGCGTGGCACATCGGGCCGTGGGCACGGCCGTGGTACCACTGAGGGCGCAGGGCGAGCGATGCTCAATCCACTGAAGACTCTGCTGCTGCCCGAGCTCCTCAAGGGGATGTGGGTGACGGCGCGCACCTTCGTCAGCCCCAAGTACACGATCAATTATCCCGAGGAGAAGACGCCGCAGTCGCCGCGGTTTCGCGGCCTGCATGCGTTGCGCCGCTACCCGAACGGCCAGGAACGCTGCATCGCCTGCAAGCTGTGCGAGGCGGTCTGCCCGGCGGTCTGCATCACCATCGACTCCGACGTCGCGCCCGACGGCACCCGGCGCACCACGCGCTACGACATCGACCTGTTCAAGTGCATTTACTGCGGCTTCTGCGAGGAAGCCTGCCCGGTGGATGCCATCGTGCTGACGCGCATCCACGAGTACCACATGGAAAGGCGCGGCGAGAACATCATGAGCAAGGACAAGCTGCTCGCGGTCGGCGAGCGCTACGAGGCAATGATCGCCGCCGATCGCGCCGCGGACGCCCCGTTCCGATGAGCGCGCCGTCCGCTACGCCGCGCGCGCAGGGGGAGCGATGCTGATCCAGGGGCTCTTCTACCTGTTCTCGCTGATTCTGGTGCTGGCGGCGCTCGGCGTGATCAGCGCGCGCAACCCGGTGTACTCGGCGCTCGGCCTGGTGATGTGCTTCGTCACCTCGGCGGCGATCTGGCTGCTGCTGGAAGCCGAGTTCCTCGCGGTAGTGCTGGTGCTGGTCTACGTCGGCGCCGTCATGGTGCTGTTCCTGTTCGTCGTGATGATGCTCGACATCAATCTCGCCGAGCTGCGCGAGGGGTTCACGCGCTTCGCCTGGCTCGGCTGGCTGACCGCGCTCGCGGTCATCGCCGAGATCGTCGGTGTCGTCTGGGCGCGCGGCGGGCTGGGCCTCGATGCGAGCCGCGGCGGCGTGGCGCACCCGGCGGACTACAGCAACACCCGCGAGCTCGGGCGCGTGCTGTACACGCAGTACGCCTATCCGCTCGAGCTCGCGGCCATGCTGCTGCTGGTCGCGATCATCGCCGCCATCGCGCTCACCTTGCGGCGGCGGGCGGGACTGAAGTATCAGGACGTCGCGGCACAGGTCAGTGTGCGCCGTGACCAGCGCGTGCGGCTGGTGAAGCTGCCGACGGAGAAGCGTCCGTGATCAGCCTGGCACAGCTGCTGACGCTCTCGGGCGTGCTGTTCTCGCTGGCGGTGGCCGGCATCTTCCTCAATCGCAAGAACGTCATCCTGCTGCTGATGTGCGTCGAGCTGCTGCTGCTCGCGGCCAACTTCAACTTCATCGCCTTCGCGCGCTACCTCGGCGACATCAACGGCCAGGTGTTCGTGTTCTTCGTCCTCACCGTGGCGGCGGCCGAGTCGGCCATCGGGCTTGCGATCGTGGTGGTACTGTTCCGCGAGCGCCGCACGGTCGATGTCGAGGACCTGGACACGCTCAAGGGCTGACTGGGCACCCGTGCAGCCACTCGATCCCAACCTGCTGCTCGCCATCCCGCTGCTGCCGCTGCTGGCCGCCTTGATCGCCGGCCTCGGCGGCCGCCTCATCGGGCGCGCCGGCGCGCACACGCTGGCGTGCCTCGCGGTGGCGCTCTCGTGCGCGCTCTCGCTGCAGGTGCTGCGGCAGATCTACTGGCAGGGCGCACCGGTGTACGACGGCGAGGTGTACACCTGGCTGGTGAGTGACGGCATGCACATGCAGGTCGGCTTCCTGATCGACCGCCTCACCGCACTGATGATGGTGGTGGTGACCTTCGTCTCGTTGTGCGTGCACGTCTATACCATCGGCTACATGCGCGATGACCCCGGCTACACGCGCTTCTTCAGCTACATCGCGCTGTTCACGTTCGCGATGCTCATGCTGGTGATGGCGAACAACTTCCTGCAGCTGTTCTTCGGCTGGGAGGGAGTGGGCCTGGTCTCCTATCTGCTGATCGGCTTCTGGTATACACGCCCGAGCGCGACGGTCGCCGCCTTCAAGGCCTTCATCCTCAATCGCATCGGCGACTTCGGCTTCGTGCTCGGCATCGCCGGCGTCGCCTTTTACACCAACTCGCTCGACTACCGCGCCGCTTTCGCCGCCGCCCCCGGGCTCGCGCACACGCTGCTGCCGCTCAGCTCGAGCACCAGCGTTGGCGCGCTGACCCTCATCTGCGTGTGCCTGTTCATCGGCGCGATGGGCAAGTCGGCGCAGGTGCCGCTGCACGTGTGGCTGCCCGACTCGATGGAGGGCCCGACCCCGATCTCGGCGCTGATCCACGCCGCCACCATGGTGACCGCCGGCATCTTCATGGTGGCGCGCATGTCGCCGCTGTTCGAGTACTCGGAAGCGGCGTTGTCGTTCGTGCTGGTGATCGGCGCCGTCACGGCATTCTTCATGGGGCTGCTCGGCGTGGTCAACAACGACATCAAGCGGGTGATCGCCTACTCGACGCTCTCGCAGCTCGGCTACATGACCGTGGCGCTCGGAGTGTCTGCCTACGGCGCGGCGATCTTCCACCTGATGACGCATGCCTTCTTCAAGGCGCTGCTGTTTCTGGCCGCCGGCTCGGTGATCATCGCGCTGCATCACGAGCAGGACATGCGCAAGATGGGCGGACTCGCGAAGTACCTGCCGATCACGGCCGTGACCTGCTGGATCGGCGCGCTGGCGCTCGTCGGCACGCCGTTCCTGTCCGGCTTCTATTCGAAGGACGCAATCATCGAAGCGGTCGGCGAGTCGCAGCGCGCCGGCAGCACCTTCGCCTACTGGTGCCTGCTCCTCGGTGTGTTCGTCACCTCGCTCTATACCTTCCGCATGCTGCTGCTGACGTTCCACGGGCCGGAGCGCTTCCGCACGGCGGGCCACGCAGCCGAGCACGCGGCGCACCACGCAAGCGATGAAGAACCGGGACACGAGGCGGACCACGGGCACGACGAGGCGCCGCACGAGAGTCCGGCGGTGATCACGCTGCCGCTGATTGCGCTCGCCATCCCCTCGCTCGTCATCGGCGCGCTCACCGTCGGTCCGGTGTTGTTCGGCGACTATTTCGGCGGGTCGATCCGCGTACTGCCCGCCAACGACGTCACCGCCGAGGTCGGCGCGCGTTTCGGCGGCCCGGTGCAGTTCGCGCTCCACGGCTTTATCTCCCCGCCCTTCGGGTTGGCCCTCGCCGGCGCGGTCACGGCCTGGATTTTCTTCCTGCGGCGTCCGGCGCTCGCCGACCGGGCGGCGCAAAGCTTGCGTTTGCTGTACCGGACGCTCGTGCAGAAGTACTACTTCGACTGGTTCTACGAGCGGGTGATCGCGGCGCTCACCTGGCTGATCGGCCTCGGCCTGTGGAAGGGAGGCGATCAGGCGCTGATTGACGGCGCGCTGGTGAACGGCACGGCCGAAGCGATGAGCGGTTTCGGCGGCCTGCTGCGCCGGGTGCAGAACGGCTACCTGTACGGTTACGCCTTCTGGATGATGATCGGGCTGGCGCTGCTGCTTGCCTGGTTCCTGACACTCGTGCGGCACTGACGGCACCGCCATGCACGCGCTCTCGCTTCTCATCTGGCTGCCGATCGGCGCGGGGTTGGCTGTACTGCTGCTCGGCGACCGTTACATCGGTGCCGGGCGCTGGCTGGCACTCGCCGCCACGCTCGCCACGCTCGCGCTCGGCGTGTCGCTGTGGATGCAGTTCGACACCGCCACCGCCGCGCTGCAGTTCCCGGAGCGTTACCCGTGGATTGCGCGCTTCGACGCCTGGTACGCCCTCGGCGTCGACGGCATCTCCCTGCCGCTCATCGTGCTGACCGCGTTCATGACCGTGCCCGTGGTGATCGCCGGCTGGAGCGTGATCACACAGCGGCCGGCACAGTACTACGCCGCCTTTCTCATCATGGAAGGACTGATGATCGGCGTGTTCGCGGCCACCGACGCGCTGCTGTTCTACTTCTTCTGGGAGGCGATGCTGATCCCGATGTTTCTCATCATCGGCATCTGGGGCGGGCCGCGGCGGGTGTACGCCACCATCAAGTTCTTCCTGTACACGTTCCTCGGCTCGGTGTTCATGCTGGTCGCGCTCATCTACATGTACGTCAAGGCCGGCAGCTACTCGATCGCGACGCTGCAGGCGCTGCCGCTCACGCTCATCGAGCAGCGCTGGATTTTCTTCGCCTTTCTGCTCGCCTTCGCGGTCAAGGTGCCGATGTGGCCGGTGCACACCTGGCTGCCGGACGCGCACGTCGAGGCGCCGACCGGCGGCTCGGTGATCCTGGCGGCCATCCTGCTGAAAATGGGAGGCTACGGCTTCCTGCGCTTCAGTCTGCCGATTGCGCCGGATGCGAGCCGTGAGCTCGACCTGCTGGTGATCGCGCTCTCGCTGATCGCCGTCATCTACATCGGCCTGGTCGCGCTCGTGCAGCAGGACATGAAGAAGCTCATCGCTTACTCCTCCGTCGCCCACATGGGCTTCGTCACTCTCGGCGCGTTCGTGCTCTACGAGATCGTGCGCCACACCGGCACGCTGACCGGCGCCGGCATGGGGCTCGACGGCGCGCTGGTACAGATGATCTCGCACGGGCTGATCTCGGGGGCGCTGTTCCTGTGCGTCGGCGTGTTGTACGACCGCGTGCACAGCCGCCAGATCGCCGACTACGCCGGCGTGGTCAACACCATGCCGGTGTTTGCCGCCTTCATGGTGCTGTTCGCGCTCGCCAACACCGGGCTGCCGGGGACCTCGGGCTTCGTCGGCGAGTTCCTGGTCATCCTGGCGAGCTTCCACGCGAGTTTCTGGTACGCGCTGCTGGCGGCCACGACGCTGGTGTTGAGCGCCGCCTATACGCTGTGGCTGGTGAAGCGGGTGGTGTTCGGCGCGGTGAACAGCCCGCGGGTTGCCGCGCTCGAGGATCTCAACGGCCGCGAGTTCATCGTGCTCGGAGCGCTCGCGCTGGCCGTGCTGCTGGTCGGCCTGTGGCCGGCGCCGCTGCTGAAGGTGATGGAGCCGAGCATCCATCACCTCGTGACCCAGGCCGTCGCGAGCAAGCTGTGAGTCGTCGCCGGAAGCTCTGAAATGCTGCCAGCCCCGCTTGCCGACGCGGTCCATGTGTGGTCAACGCTCGCACCCGCCGTGCCCGAGATCTGGCTCGCGTTCGCGATCTGTGCGGTGCTGCTCGTCGAGGTGTTTGTCGGCGAGAAGCACCGCGGCCTCACTGCGACCCTGACGCTGCTGGCGCTCGCGGCGGGCGCCGCGCTCACCGTCGAGTACGGTCAGGTGTCGGGACGCACCGTGCTGTTCTCGGGTATGTACGTCGCCGATGAGCTCGGCTTCGCCTTGAAGCTGGCAGGCTTCCTGATCGTCGCGGTCGCGCTGCTGTACTCGCGCGCCTATCTCGAGAACCGCAACATCCTGCGCGGCGAGTATTACGTGCTGGTGCTCACGGCGCTGCTTGGCATCTTCGTGCTGCTGTCCGCCGGGAGCCTGCTGACGCTCTATCTGGGAGTCGAGCTGCTCGCGCTGTCGGTGTACGCGCTGGTGGCCTTCGACCGCGACTCGGGTGTGAGCGCCGAGGCGGCCATCAAGTACTTCGTGCTGGGCGCAATCGCCTCCGGCGCGCTGCTGTACGGCATGTCGCTGATCTACGGGCTCACCGGCACCCTCGAGCTGGCGCAGATCGCTGCGCGCCTGCACACACCGCTCAATGCCGGGGTGGTGCTCGGACTCGTGTTCATCGTGGTGGCGGTGGCCTTCAAGCTCGGCGCCGTGCCGTTTCACATGTGGCTGCCGGACGTCTACGAGGGCGCGCCGACCAGCGTGACGCTGTTCATCGGCACCGCGCCCAAGATCGCTTACTACGCGCTCGCGCTGCGGCTGCTGGCGCAGGGGCTCCCGGGGGTCGCCGACGAGTGGACCCGCATGCTGGCCGCGCTCGCGGTGCTCACCCTGGTGGTCGGCAACCTGGTAGCGCTCGTGCAGACCAACCTCAAGCGGCTGCTGGCTTACTCGACCATCGCCAACGTCGGCTTCATCGTGCTCGGCTTCGTCGCCGGCTCGCCGGACGGCTACGCGGCGGCGCTCTACTACACGCTGGTGTACGTGCTGGTGGCGCTCGGCTCCTTCGGCGTGATCCTGCTCGCGAGCGCCAAGGGCTTCGAGGCCGACCGCCTCGAGGACTACAAGGGGCTGCACCGGCGCGACCCGCTGCTCGCCGCGGCGATGATGATCCTCATGTTCTCCACCGCGGGCGTGCCACCATTCGTCGGCTTCTGGGCAAAGCTGCGTATCTTTCAGGTACTGTGGGAGAGCGGACACCTGTGGCTCGTGCTGCTCGCCGCCGCGATGTCGGTGGTGGGCGCGTACTACTACCTGCGCGTGATCAAGCTGATGTACTTCGACGAGCCGGTCGCCCCGCTACCGCCGAGCTCGCGAGCGCTCGGCGTGCGTCTCGCCCTCGGCGCGAACGCTGCGGCAGTGCTGGTGCTCGGAGTCCTGCCCGGACCGCTGCTCGATCTGTGTGCGCGGCTGTTGCGTTGACCTTCAGGAGAAACGGGATGCATGGGGTTCTACGGCCCGCGTGGGGCGGGTGGCTCGGCGTGGTCGTGCTGGCGGTCGCGGGCGTTCACGCTTCCTCCGCAGCGGCAGCGCCGCACTATCACCTCGCTCAACAGCTGCCCCTCCCCGGGGACGAGGGTTGGGACTACCTGGCATTCGAGCCCGGCGGGCAGCGGCTGTTCATCGCCCACGGCACACACGTGCTGGTGGTCGATGCCGACAAGCTCACGGTCGTCGGCGAGATTGCGGAGACTGCGGGTGTGCACGGCATTGCACTCGCCCCGGAGCTCAACCGCGGGTTCGTCAGTGCCGGCAGAGCCGGCGTGATCGTCGTGTTCGATCTGAAGACGCTCGCGCGCCTGAAGGAGATCAAGACCACGGGCGATAATCCGGACGCCATCCTCTACGACCCGGCGACCAAGCGTGTGTTCACCTTCAATGGCCGCGGCCGCAACGTGACGGCGGTCGATGCCAGGACCGAGGCAGTCATCGGCACCGTCCCGCTGGATGCGAAGCCCGAGTTTGCGGTGAGCGACGGCAAGGGGCGCGTCTACGTGAATCTCGAGGACCGCAACAGCATCGCGCTCATCGATCCAAGCGCGCTCAAGGTGGCGGCGATCTGGCCGGTGGCGGGGTGCGAGGGTCCGTCGGGCCTGGCACTCGCGGCCGCCGCGGAGCGACTCTTCACGGTGTGCGCCAACCAGGTGATGGCGGTGGTGAATGCCCGCAGCGGCGCTCTGGTGGGGACTGCGCCGATCGGCGCCGGGGTCGACGCCGCGATCTACGATACCGGGGTGCGGCTCGCGTTCGCCTCCTGCGGTGAAGGCGTGCTGACCGCGGTGGCGCTCGGCCGGGCCGGCCTCCCCGAGGTCGTGCAGTCCGTAGCGACACAACGGGGCGCGCGCACCATGGCGCTCGATGAGCGCAATCACCGGATCTTTCTGGTGACGGCCGACTTCGGCGCGCCACCGCCGGCGACACCCGAGCAGCCGCGCCCGCGACCGCAGATCGTGCCCCGATCGTTCCGGCTGCTGGTGGTGGAGCCGCACACCGGGACCGGCAACGCCGCGCCGGGCAACCCGCCGCACGGCAACGCCTCGCACGGCAACGCCTCGCACGACAACACGTCGCACGGCAACACATCGCACGGCAACACGTCGCCGGGCAGCGCCCCACCCGGCGGCACGCAGTCTTGATCGCGCGCGCCGCGACCGTCGCCGGCTTCCTCGGGGTGCTGGCGCTGCAGACAGCTGCGGCTGCGACCCCGGAAGCTGCCATCACCGGCGGGCAAGCACCCGGGGACGCCTCCGCCAATCGTCTTGCACGCGACTTGCTGCAACAGCTGGTCGAGATCAACACCACCGATTCGGTCGGCAACGTCACCGCCGCCGCGCAAGCGATGGCGCAGCGGCTGCGCGCGGCCGGCTTCGCGGCCGCCGACATTGCAGTGCTCGGCCCGGCGGAGCACAAGAAGAACCTGGTGGTGCGCCTGCGCGGCACCGGCAAGCACCGGCCGCTGCTGCTCATCGGCCACCTCGACGTCGTCGAGGCGCGGCGCGAGGACTGGTCGACCGACCCCTTCCTGCTGGTCGAGAAAGACGGTTACTTCTACGGCCGCGGGACTCTCGACATGAAGGGGCCGGACGCCATCATGGTGGCGACGCTGATCCGCCTGCGGCGCGAAGGCTTCGCGCCTGCGCGCGATGTCATCCTGGCGCTCACCGCCGACGAGGAGGGCGGCTGCTGCAACGGTGTGAGCTGGCTGCTGCAGACTCACCGCGAGCTCATCGACGCAGAATTCGTCCTCAACCAGGACGATTACTCGGTTCCTCTGGTGGCGGGTGAGCCGCGCTATTTCACTCTCGACGCGAGCGAGAAGGTGTATGCCGACTACCAGCTGACAGTCATCAATCGCGGTGGGCACAGCTCTGAGCCGGTCGCCGACAACGCCATCTATTCACTCACGCACGGCCTCGACCGGCTCGCAGCCTATCAGTTTCCCCTCGAGCTCAATGCCATCACGCGCGAGTACTTCAGGCGCATGGCGGCCACCGAGACCGGACAGCGCGCCGCCGACCTGCGTGCGGTGTTACTCGAGCCAGCCGATCCTGCGGCGGTGGCGCGGCTGTCGCTCGATCAGATCGACAATGCGGTGATGCGCACCACCTGCGTGGCGACACGCCTCGATGCCGGTCATGCCAACAACGCCCTGCCACAGCGCGCGCAGGCGGTCGTCAACTGTCGCATCCTGCCCGGTCACTCGCCGCGCGAGGTGCAGCAGCTGCTGGCGCGCGTGCTGGGCGACCCCGTGATCGTGGTGCGCTACATCGCGAGCGACGGCAAGGTGTTTGATGAGGCGCCGGCGGAGCGCGGTTATGTGCCGCCACCGCTGCTTCCCGAGGTGATGGTGCCGCTCGAGCGGGTGGTCGCCGAGATGTGGCCGAAGATTCCGGTCATCCCCTGGATGTCGGAGGGCGCCTCGGATGCCGCCTTCACCATGGCCGCGGGCATTCCCAGTTACACCTTCGCCGGGCTCGAGGTCGACCGGGACGATGATCGCGAGCACGGCCGCGACGAGCGTCTGGGAGTTGCCTCGTTCGAGCGGGGGAACGAGTTCTTCTACCGTTTTCTCAAGGCGCTGAGCGCGCAGTAGGGGGACGGAGGTGATCTCGCATCGCGCTGCAACCCAGACCGGTGTCCGGCACGGGGTAATTCTGTTCGCACTCCTCGCCCTGACTGCCACCCACACGGGACGCGCTGCCGCCGCTGCGACAACGCCGCCGGACCAGGCGGCGGACGCTCTCGCGCATGACATCTTCAAGCAGCTCATCGAGATCAACACCACGGACTCGGTCGGCAACGTCACCGCGGCGGCTGAGGCCCTCGCACAGCGCTTCCGCGCGGCGGGCTTCCCCACGGCCGACATCGCGGTGGTCGGACCCAACGAGCGCAAGAAGAACCTGGTGGTGCGACTGCACGGGACCGGCAAGCGCCGGCCGGTGCTGCTCATCGGCCACCTCGATGTCGTCGAGGCGCGGCGCGAAGACTGGTCGACCGATCCGTTCACGCTCATCGAGAAGGACGGCTATTTCTACGGCCGCGGCACGATCGACATGAAGGACGGCGACGCGATCATGGCGACCGCGCTGCTGCGCATGTGGCAGGAGGGCTATCGCCCGGATCGCGACATCATCCTGGCGCTGACCGCGGACGAGGAGGGCGGCTGCTGCAACGGCCCCAAGTGGCTGCTCGAGAATCGTCGCGAGCTGGTCGACGCCGAGTTCGCTCTCAACCACGACGGCGCTGCGGTGCAGATGGAGCACGGCGTCCCGCAGGTCTTCCAGCTCGGCGCCAGCGAGAAGGTGTACGGCGACTACCAGTTGATCGTCACCAACCGCGGTGGCCACAGCTCACAGCCGCGGCCCGACAATGCCATCTACGAGCTCGCCGCGGCGCTGCTGCGGATCTCGCAGTACCAGTTCCCGTTCGAGCTCAACAACGTCTCGCGCAGCTACTTCGAGCGTCTCGCGAGCTCACCGGGCAGTGAGCGTGGCGCGGATCTTCGTGCCATCCTGCGCACGCCGCCCGATCCGCAGGCGCTCGCGCGCCTCATGCAGGTCGCACCGATCGCGGCTGTGCTGCACACCACCTGCGTCGCCACCCGCATCGAGGGCGGGCACGCCAACAACGCACTGCCGCAGCGCGCCACCGCGAATGTCAACTGCCGCGTGCTTCCCGGCCATTCGCTGGAAGAGGTGCGCCAAAAGGTGATCGAGCTCGCCGGCGATGCCAATATCACCGTGCGCTACGTCGCCGACAACGGCGAGATCTTCGACAGCGCGCCGGATCGACGCGGCTTTCCGCCGCCGCCGCTGCGCCCCGAGGTGCTCGAGCCACTCGATGAGCTGGTCGCCGCGACCTGGCCGAACCTGCAGGTGATCCCGTTCATGGTCGCCGGCGCCTCGGATGCGCTCTACACGAGCGCAGCGGGCATCCCCACCTACGAGCTCAACGGTATCGCAGTCGAGCGCACCGACTATCGCGCCCACGGTCGCGACGAGCGCCTCGCCGTCGCCTCCTTCTACACCGGCAACAGATTCTTCTATCGCTACCTGAAGACCATCACCACGCCGTGACGCCCGCCGCCGGCGGCCTCACGACATGCGCCGCGAGATTGCAATCACCGCGATCAGCACGACGGCGATATTGAGAACCCACCACGCCAGCTGCTTGTAGTCGCGGCGCGCCGCCGCAGTGGCGGTGGCGCTCTTGCCGGCACCGCTGCTGCCAGCAGCCCCGGCGTTGGCGCCAGGGCCGACCGGGCCGGCGCCGGTAGCACTGCTCGCGGCCCCGGAGGCGGGCAGGGTGCCGCTCAGTACCTCGCGGATGCCATCGTGCAGGACGAAGACATCCAGCCTGCCGTGGCGCGCGGGCGGCAGCGGCACGAGCCAGCTGCCGTCCGGCTGGTGCGCGGCGGGCGCCGCCACGCCATCGAACGACACCGACAGCTCTGTCACGACGAGCGCAGCGCCGCTCGCCGCCGGCAGCACACGCAGCGTCAGGTCTGTAGCGCTGACACTTCCGACGAGCTGCAGTTGCGCTGACTCGGCAATCGGCTGCAGCTCAGGGGCCGTCGGCGCCGCGAGACCGGCGAGCGCCGCGGCGAGTGCGCCGGATGCGAGCAACAGGTGCAGACCTGACACGATGCGCATGTTAGCAGCGAGCGCGACACGGTATAGTGCGCTCGCGCAGCGCGCGCGCCAATTGGTCGGCAGCAGCGTGCCAAGAGACGGGAGTAGAGGCGATGGAGGCGGAACGCGACGCGGCCGGTGCGGCGGCGGACACGCTGCGCTACCAAAGCGGCTTCGGTAATCACTTCGCCAGCGAGGCGCTGCCCGGGGCGCTGCCCGTCGGGCGCAACTCGCCGCAGCGACCGGCTTACGGGCTGTACACCGAGCAGCTCTCCGGGACTGCATTCACGGCGCCCCGGCACGCCAACCGCCGCAGCTGGCTGTATCGCATGCGGCCGGCGGCAGTGCACGGCAGCTTCGCACCGCTCGCCGCGGGTCGGATCACCAACCGCTTCGACGAGGTGATCCCCTCGCCGAACCAACTGCGCTGGGATCCACCGCCCCTGCCGCGCGCCCCGACCGACTTCATCGCGGGACTCGCCACGCTCGCGGGCAATGGCTCCCCCGAAACCCACACCGGCTGCGGCATTCACTGGTACGCGGCGAACCGCTCCATGACGGGGCGCTACTTCTACGACGCCGACGGCGAACTGCTGATCGTTCCGCAGCAGGGCGCACTGCTGCTTGCGACCGAGCTCGGCCGCATCGCAGTACGCCCGCTCGAGATCGCGGTCATCCCGCGCGGCGTGCGCTTTCGCGTGGAGCTGCTCGAGAGCGCGGCGCGTGGCTACGTGTGCGAGAACTTCGGTGCGCTGCTCAGGCTCCCCGACCTCGGGCCGATCGGCTCGAACGGACTCGCCAACCCGCGCGACTTCGAGTCGCCGGTCGCCTGGTACGAGGAGCGCGCGGGGGACTTCGAGCTGATAGCGAAGTTCGCCGGCCAGCTGTGGTCGGCGCGCATCGGTCACTCGCCACTCGATGTCGTCGCCTGGCACGGCAACTACGCGCCCTACCGTTACGACCTGCGGCGCTTCAACACCATCGGCTCGGTGAGCTACGATCATCCCGATCCCTCCATCTTTCTCGTGCTGCAGTCGGTGAGCGATACTCCCGGCGTCGACGCGCTCGACTTCGTCGTCTTTCCACCGCGCTGGCTGGTCATGCAGGACACCTTCCGGCCACCCTGGTTCCACCGCAACGTCGCGAGCGAGTTCATGGGCCTGATCGAGGGCGTGTACGACGCCAAGGCGTCCGGGTTCGCCCCCGGCGGGGCTTCGCTCCACAATTGCATGAGCGGCCACGGGCCGGATGCCGCGACCTGGGAGAAGGCGACGCACGCCGACACTTCGGCGCCGCTGGCGCTCACAGACACGATGGCCTTCATGTTCGAGACGCGCAGCGTCATCCGGCCGACGCGCTACGCGCTCGAGTCACCGCTGCTGCAGGAGGACTACGCCCGCATCTGGCGTGACCTGCCGAAGCATTTTTCTGGCGCCGGAGCCGGCTCCGACAGTGGTACGCGCGCTGCGGGCGCGGCGCGCGGCGCTCGATCTTCGGGCGGTCCGCGACGCGCACGCCGGCGGGCGCGCCGATGAGTGTGCCGGGCGCGATCGACGCCACGCACGATGCGGCGCAAAAGAGCTGGGTGACGGCGGCCAACGTGCCGGGGTGCGATTTTCCGCTGCAGAACCTGCCGTTCGCCGCCTTGCGGCGCGCCGGCAGCCGCGAGGGCTTCCGCGGCGGCGTGGCGATCGGTGATGCCGTGCTCGACCTCGGCGCGTTGCACGAGCTCGCGCCGTTCGCGGGGCTCGCAGCGCAGGCGCTCGGCGCCTGCGCCGAGCCGGTCCTCAACAGCTTCATGGCGCAGGGGCGGGCGGCGAGTGGCGCCTTGCGGTCAGAGCTGTTCGCGGCGCTGCGCGCCGGATCGCCTCTCGCAGCCCGGCTCGAGCCGCTGCTCATTCCGCAAGCCGCGGTCGAGTACCGCGTCGCCGCGCAGATCGGCGACTTCACGGACTTCTACTCTTCCATCCACCACGCCACCGCCGTCGGCCGTCTGTTCCGACCCGACAATCCGCTGCTGCCCAACTACAAGTGGCTGCCGATCGCCTATCACGGCCGCGCCTCCTCGGTGCGCGTCTCGGGTCACGACTTTCGCCGTCCGCAGGGACAGCTGATGGCAGCCGGCGCATCGCAGCCGGTGCTCGCTGCAACCCGGCGTCTCGACTACGAGCTCGAGCTCGGCGTGTTCGTCGGTCGCGGCAGCGCCCTCGGCAGCTCCCTGCCGGTGGCGCAGGCAGAGAGCCACGCCTTCGGGCTGTGCCTGCTCAATGACTGGTCGGCGCGCGACGTGCAGGCGTGGGAGTCCCAGCCACTCGGGCCATTCCTCGCGAAGAACTTCGCCACCACGGTCTCGCCATGGGTCGTGACTCTCGAGGCGCTGGCGCCGTTTCGCGTGCCGTGGGTGCGCCCGGCGGGCGAACCGCCCGCGCTCGCGTACCTCGACGACCCGGGCGTACGCGCTGCCGGCGCCATCGACATCCAGCTCGAGGTGTGGCTCGACACCGCACGCATGCGCGCGCAGGGCGTGCCGCCCCAGCGCCTGTCGCACTCCAACTTTCGCGACTCGTGGTGGACGCTCGCGCAGATGCTCGCGCACCACACCGTCAACGGCTGCAATCTCGAGCCCGGCGACCTCCTCGGCAGCGGCACCCAGTCGGGCGCACTGCC
>Ga0307477_10000200_pt1 | contig 82831 bp, 81 predicted proteins | sample atmos_gasesECM2C_FD_203316 | JGI IMG/M metagenome (GOLD analysis project Ga0307477, IMG submission 203316) | Hardwood forest soil microbial communities from Morgan-Monroe State Forest, Indiana, United States - atmos_gasesECM2C_515 | ecosystem: Environmental > Terrestrial > Soil > Temperate...
AAATCGCTCCCACTCCCAACGGGACCGTCAACAATGCGCGGCCGAGCATTTATGCCGAATACTTTACGCCGGCGCAGATTCCGATCAGCGTCTCGAGCATCGTGCTCACCGTAAACGGCCACGACGTAACCTCGGCTGCAACGAGAACGCCGGCGTTCATCACCTATACGCCCGGCGTCGATTATCCCGATGGGGAAGTAAAGGTTTCGGTAAAGGTCGCTGACACCGCCGGGAACGCGGTGACGAAGAGCTGGACCTTCGTCATCAAAACCCACTGAGACACTGCGGCTCTTTCGTTCGATGGCGTCGTCAACTCGGGCCTCATGTACGTTTCCGGAGTACACTTCGGCCCTCGTTTCCTCGCCCTCGAACGAAATAGCTCGCAGTTTACATGCTAGAAAGGCCCATCGCGTGAATCGGCGTATTGTCGCTTTGTTGCTTGTGACGCTGGGGCTGACTGGGTGCGGCGGCGGTTCGTCAACCGGGTCGGGTTCGCAGCTCGTGGTGGCCCGCGTCAAGGATGCAGTCGGTCTCGATCCGTCGCGCGAAACCGACGGGCTCTCGCTGAACGTCACCTCAGAAGTCTTCGAGAATTTGGTGCGCTTCAAACCGGGAACGTTCGAGGTCGTCCCCGGGATCGCCGAATCGTGGTCGTCCTCGCCCGACGGCGAGTCGTGGACCTTCAAGTTGAAGACGGGTCTGAAGTTCACCGATGGCACGCCGGTCGACGCGCGAGCGGTGAAGCTCAACTTCGATCGCTGGCGCCTGACAAAAGATCCGAATCACGGTACCTTCGGTTACCCGTATTGGGCCAGTCAATTCGGCGGTTTCGATCGAAAGAGCGTCGTCGTCGACGTCGAGGCTCCGGCGGCAGATCGCGTGACGATGCGTCTCAAGACGCCGTTTGGCCCATTTCTGCGCGATCTGGCGATGCCGTCGTTTGCGATCGGATCGCCGGCGGCAATCAAGAGCGATCCGCAAGCGTTCGGGCTGAAGCCCGTCGCCGGCGGTCCGTACGCGGTTGCCGAGTGGATTAAAGACGATCACATCACGCTGATCGCAAACCCGGCGTGGGACGGCGGGAAGGTCGCATACCAAACCGTGATCGTGCGCGACATCCCAGACCAATCGACGAGCGTCCTTTCGATGAAGAAGGGCGACATCGACGTCCTGGTCGATCCGCGGCCCGACGACGCGCGCGATCTGGCGCAGCAAAAGGGCATCACGCTTTACCGACAGCCGAGCAACAACGTCACCTACCTGGCAATGAACATGGAGAAGAAGCCCTTCGACAACCTCTACGTGCGCCGCGCGATCGCGTACGCGATCGACAAGGCCGCGATCGCCAAGAGTTTCTACGCGCTCGGAGCGCAGGTCGCGGACAATTGGACGCCGCCGGGGATGCTCGGCGAGAACAAATCGCTCAAAGCCTACCCGCACGACGTCGCGATTGCGAAGAAACTGCTCGCACAAGCCGGTCTAGCCGCCGGTTTTGCGACGCAACTCTACTACCCGACCTCGCCGCGGCCATACATGCCCGAGCCGCAGCGCATGGCTGAGGCGATCCAAGCCGACTTGCGCGAGATCGGCGTCAACGTGACCCTGCAGCCCCTCGAATTTGCCGTCTTTCTAACCAAAGTGCGCAACGGCGAGCATCCGATGATGCTGATCGGCTGGACCGGCGACAACGGCGACCCCGATAATTTCATGTACGACTTGCTCGACCAGGACAGCGCCGTTAAACCCAACGCGCAAAACTACTCATTTTGGCGCGATCCTGCGTTCCACAAACTGATGCTCGCCGGCCAGCAGACCGTCGACGAGAGAAAGCGAGCCGCCATCTATCAGCAAGCCAACGCCCTCATTCACGCTCAGTCCCCCGCGATTCCGATCGTCCATTCGGTCGTCTCTTTCGCGGCCAAGACTTCGATCGGCGGCGTCGTACCGCGGCCGGATTCGATCTTGAATTTCGAGCTGATGCACCCAGTAGGCGGGCCATGACCACCGATCCGGATTGTATTTTTTGTAAGATCGTGCGGCGGGAGATTCCCGCCGCGGAGGTCGCACGCGATGAGGAGACCCTCGTCTTTCGGGACGTCAATGCGAAGGCGCCGACGCACCTTCTGGTGATTCCGACCCGGCACGTGACCAATCTCGGCGACTTCGCGACCAAAGCCGAACCGCACGAGGTCGGTCATCTGTTCGCCCTGGCCGCAAAGTATGGGCGCGAGGCTTCTCCCGACGGCTATCGCGTGGTAGTGAACGAGGGACCTGACGCCGGGCAGACGGTTTTCCATCTTCATCTGCACGTGCTGGCGGGTCGCCCCATGTCCTGGCCCCCGGGATAACCGCTCGGGATTTACGGCGGCGCTCGGCCGGCGCGACATTGCCTCGGCCGGGGCGGCGGACTCGTGCCTTCCGTGGCACTCGTGCCGCCTCGTTACTGCTCCAGCGCCGAGCCCTCGTGGCTCGACGCGTCGCGGGCGCCCTGCTCGGCAACGTCGCGCCGCCTCGCGCCGTCGACAAAACCCCTCGCTTGGGGAAATGAAGGTTTAGGGGAGCGTTTTAGAGTGCCACGAAGATTACGGGCGATGGCGACGCAGAAGATGCGGCTTGGTTCGTTTCTGTTTGATCCGGACACGCTCACGTTGCTCCGCTCCGGCGAGACGGTGCGCGCTTCGCGCAAGACGATGGAGTTGCTGGCGGTTCTCGCGCGCGCCGAGGGAGCCGTCGTCCCGAAAGAGACGCTGCGCGATACGCTGTGGCCCGAAGGCTTCATAGAAGACGGCAATCTCACGCAGCAGGTCTACCTTTTGCGGCACGTGCTGGCGTGCGATGCGCGCGTCCGCATCGAGACCTCGCCGCGTCGCGGGTATCGGCTCGTCATTCCGCCGGACGAAGGATCGCTCACGCGTTTCGTTTTTCGGCCGTCGAGCTGGGCCGCGCGCTGGGCGGCGGTGGCCGCGGCGATCTTCATCCTCGCCAGCAGCGCGGGTGCAGCCTTGCACACCACACGTGCGGCGCTGCCCGTCGAAGCGGAACGCGTCTACCAGCTCGGTCGCTTGGAATGGGAACGTCGCGATACCGCGAGCTTGAAGCGCGCTGAAGACTACTTCCGCGAGACGACTCGTCTCGCGCCGAGCGACGCTCGCGGCTACGCGGGTCTGGCCGCCGTCGAGGTGATTCGCGGAGACTATTCCGACGACAAGGCGTACATACGCGCCGCCTTCAAGCGCGCCGACGGATACGTTCGCGCCGCACTTGCCCGCGACTGGCACAATGCCGACGCTTATGACGTCCTCGCGCTGATCGCCGAGATGGAACCGCACGGGAAGGAACGTGCCGAGGGATACTTCCAGCGAGCCCTCGCGCTCGACCCGGCGAACGCGTACGCGCACATTTGGCGCGGCATTGCGCTGGTCGATCAAGACCGGCTGGAGGAAGCTCGCAGCGAACTCGTCCTCGGCGAACGCCTCGACCCCATCTCGAAAACGGCGGCTCGCTGGCTCGGCAGCGTTGAATACGATCGTAGAGCGTTCGACGCCGCCGCCGAACAATTCCGGTCGGTACTCGTTCTCGATCCACGGGACACCGATGCCGCGCTTTCTTTGGCCTTCATCGATGAGGCGCGTGGTAATTATCGCGGCGCTCTGCTGCGCCTGAAGCGATTCGGATCGGTCATCCCGCGGGAAAGCCGGACGATGCTCGCCGCGCGACTCGTGGCGTTGCTTGGGAGGCGCGACGAGGCGCGCCGTCAGTTCGCAGCGCTGCGCTGGTCGAAGCACGTCGATCCGCTCGAGGTCGCAGCGACGCAGCTAGCGCTCGGTGACCGCCGCGCCGCGGCGGAGACCTTACGCCGACAACCGGCGGAGAAGCGCGACTACGTGAACCAGCGCCTCAAGTGGGACGTGCGCTTCGACGCGCTGCGCCGGCTCGCGCTCGAGACGGGGACGGCCGGGCAGGTCAATTGACGATTCGTTGAGCGACGCATAAGCCTTCGTTGATGGCAATCACTGCGGCGCTGCGAGTATGCTCGGCGCGGTGTTGCAGCGGGTTTGTCTCTCACTCTTAGCCGCCGTCGCCCTCTTTGGGTTTTTCGGCGCTGCACCCGCAGGTGCGGCCGCCGGTTATCGGCTCACGCCGGTTCGAGTCGACAAGCCCTTTGCGCTCGACGCCTCGCTCGCCGATCCTCGTTGGGCGGAGGCGGCTTTTTCGAGCGGATTCACCGACCTCGGCACGCGGGCGCCGGCTCGCTTCAAGACCGAGGTCGCGCTCTTCTATGACGATGCCAATCTCTATGTCGCGTTTCGTGCCGAGCAACCCGTACCGCTGACGGCGACGCAGCGCACGAACAACGTTGGCTTCGGAGCGGACGACTTCGTCGGTTTCGAAGTCGATACGGCCGGGAACGCGCAACAGCCGTACATCTTCGAAACGACGCCGCTGGGAACGCGTTACCAGCAAGCCGGCGAATCGGCGCGCTATCTCCCGGAGTGGCGCGCCGCGGCCGTTGCCTCCCAGAAGGGTTGGAACGCGCTGCTGATCGTGCCGTTACGCATCCTGAAGATTCCCGGCAACGGAGAACAGCATTGGCGCATCAACTTCATTCGGGCCACGGTTGGAGCCAACGAACACGATACCTGGGCGTACAACGGCTTGATGGGAGATGACGTCGCGCCGAACTGGCCATTCCTCGCAGAAGCGAAGTACTGGCCCATCTCGTCGGGAATCGCCTTGCGCTCGGCCGTCTCGCGCCCCCAGCCGCGCGCCGAGTTCTACGCGCTCGATGCGGCGGGAGCCGGCCACAATCAGTTCGTCAATCCATTCGGCGTGGTGACCGAACGCCGCGCGCCCGTCGCCGGGGTGGACCTCTCGTATCCGCTGACGCCGTCGATCTCGGCGGTAGCTGCGATCGACCCGGACTTCTCCAGCGTCGAGACCGACCAGCAGACGATTGCACCGCAGCAATTTCAACGCAACCTCAGCGAGTATCGCCCATTCTTCGCGCAAGGCGCGAATTTCATCAACACCAACCTCGACGGATTTGCTTATAACTTGCCGCTCGACCGCCTCTTCTACTCTCCCTCGCTCGGAGCGATCGATCGTGGCATCAAAGTTGAGGGGACCGCCGGAAACCGATCGTTCGGTCTCCTCGAAGCGCATGGCTCGGATCCGGCGACGGGTTCGTTCGACGACCTCGCCTGGGGCTACGTGCAGCGCCGCACGTCGAACACGCTCGCACTCTGGAGCGAAGGCGTTCTCGCCAATCACGCAGGCGCTCGCGATGCATCGTACGAGGTCGGCGGCTTCGGTCGCAGCTTGGCGAGCGGTCTCGTCTACGGAGCCCAATACGGACGCGAAGACGGCAGCTTCGTGGTGCGGCCGAGCGATGCGCAGCAGGCGCGGGCCTTCATCGACATTCAACGCAACGGCTTCGAGGGTGCGCTCTCGTACCAAGACATCGGGCCTCAGTACCATCCGATCGACGGATTCACCAGCCTCGCCGACATTCGCGGTCCCGACGGGTTCTTCGATTTCGTGCGCAACACGTCAAGTTGGTCGAGGTTCAAGAACGTCGAATTGTACGCGAACGTCGATCGTTGGACCGATCGCAGCGGAGCGGTCCACTCGGCCGACGCCGATTACTTTCTCACGCTTCGGACGAAGCACGCGCAGCGCTTCGTCTTCGGTCAGCAACTCGGCTCGCTGCGCGAGTATAACGGCGACAGCTATTCGGGTTATCCGAACGGCTATGCCGGCGCCCTGACCGAGCCGTTTGCCTATCGCGATTTCGAAGCGCACATCGGCGACGGAACGCCGCGCTCGTTGACGACGACCTATCTTTTCGGGACCTTCGGTTCGTTCTTCCTGAACCAATTCGGCTCGACGATAGCAGCACAGCTAGGCGGCGGCAGAGCTTTGTCATTTGACTACGCGGGGACGCGCGAGCGCCCGTTTGTAAGCGGCCCGGCGGACGGACAGTGGCTGCGGAGGCTCGCGCTCGCATTGCCGTTCGGCTCCGATGGCAATGCCTCACTCTCGTATCGCGTCATCTCCGGGACCGGCGGCTTTGCGGCGCCGGGCCACAATCTGGCGCTTTCACTGCGTCGCCGCTTTGGCAATGGGAACGAGCTTTTCGTGAACTACGGCACGCCGGCCGCGGACAAGACGCTCGACCGCTGGATTGTGAAGTACCTCATCCGAATGAACGGCGGCGTCTAGACCGGCGCGCGACGCGCGAAAAATTGACGCTCGTCGCGGCCTGTGGTAACCTATCCCGGTTGTAGGACGTACCGTCGTCCGAAGTCTTGCTGCGCTCGCTAGGGAAGCTGCGAAGCTGCGAAGTGCTGTTAGAACCGAAAGGGGGTTGTTCATGGAAGTTCGCGTTGCACCGGGTGAGACCATCGAGAGTGCTTTGCGCCGCTTCAAGAAAGCCACCCAAAAGGCCGGGGTCCTGGCCGAGGCTCGCAAGCACGAACACTACGAGAAGCCGAGCGTGCGTCGAAAGAAAAAATCCGCCGCCGCGCGCAAGCGCCGCGCCTGAGTAATGGCAAACTGACGCTTAGAGATCGCATCGGCGCCGACCTCAAGGAGGCGATGAAGGCGAGGGATCAAGTGCGGATCGACACGCTTCGGTCCGCACTTTCCGCCTTTTCATATAGGAAGATCGAGGCCGGTCGCGAGCTCGAAGAGAGCGACCAGATCGACATCGTGCGCAAACTGGTGAAGCAGCGCAGCGACTCGATCGAGGAATTTCGCAAAGGCGGGCGCCAGGATTTGGTCGACAAGGAAACGCGGGAACGGAAGATCTTGAACGCGTTTTTGCCGCCGCAAAAATCGGCCGAGGACATCCGGCCGCTCGTCCGTGCCGCCCTGGCGACGCTTCGCTCCGAGCAGCGCAATCAGGGCGCCGCGATGAAGCTCGTTTTGCCGCAGCTGCGGGGCGAAGCCGACGGCAACGTGATCCGCCAAGTGGTCGTAGAAGAGCTCGGAGCCCTGAAATGACTCGAGCCCCCAAAATGGGGGAGGTCGGGTGAGCGCGGCGCAACTAGCCTCAATCGAACGAGTATCAATCCGTATGAAGCGTCGCTTCTTGCGAGCGGTCTACGGTCTGGCGATCGTCGCCGGATTCGCCGGGCTTATTGCCTCGGCCGTACGGGCGCAGCCGGCCCACGAGATCATCGTCGTCCCCATCCAGGGAACGGTCGACGAGGGCATGGCCCATCTCGTCGACCGCGCCGTCGACCAGGCCAACGCGGAGGGCGCCGCGGCCGTCGTCCTCGACGTCAACACGCCGGGCGGTCTGGTCTCCTCCGCTTTTGAGATCCGGGACGCGATGTTTCGGGCGAGAGTCCCAACCGTCGCCTACGTCTCCGCGCGCGCGTTTTCGGCAGGCGCGTTGATCACGCTGTCGGCGCGGAAGATCGTGATGGCCCCGGGTTCGAGCATCGGCGCGGCGGAGCCGATTCCCAAAACCGTAAAAGTCGTCTCGGCGCTCAAAGCCGAATTCGCATCGACGGCGCAGCGTAATGGACGAAATCGCGTATTGGCGGAAGCGATGGTCGATTCGACCGTCGATGCCCCAGCCTACAAGCGCTCGGGAGCGATCCTATCGCTGACCGCCGACGACGCGAAGAAAGCGAAGGTCGCCGACGCCGTCGAGCCGACCTTCGATGACGCGCTCAAGGCGCTCAAGATCAGCGGCACGCCTGTGCACGTCGGCTACACTTGGGCCGAGCAATTGGCGCGTATCGCGACCAGCCCGGAAATCAGCGGTATCCTGCTTTCGCTGGGCGTTCTCGGCTTGCTCATCGAGATGCAGACCTTGCACGGCATTGCCGGCACGATCGGCATCGCCGCGCTCGCGCTGTTCTTCGCAGCGCACGTCTATGCCGGATTTTCGAACAGCTTCGTCATCGGGCTGGCGATCCTCGGGCTCGTCCTGATCCTGCTCGAGTTGCACGTCATCCCCGGCCACGGCTTTGCCGGAATTTTAGGCATGGTCGTGCTGCTCGCGTCGGTCGTCCTCGCATTCGGGCTCACGTTCTACTACGTCGCGGCACAGGCGATCTCGGTCGCCATCGTCCTCACGGTGATCACGTTCTGGATCTCGACGCGCATCTTCCCCGAAAGTGCGTTCTTCAAGCGGATCACCCTTTCGGCGGTACAAGGTCCCGACTACGTCGCCAGCAGCGACTTCCGCGAGTTCTTGGGACGCGTCGGCGTCGCGGCTTCGTATCTGAGGCCGGCCGGCGTTGCTATGGTCGACGGGAAGCGTGTCGCCGTGCTGACCGAAGGCGATTTCGTTCCCGGGGGGACGCCGATTCGCGTGACGCGCGTCGAGGGCGCGCGCATCTTCGTCAAACCTGTCGCGCCCGGCGAGTCTCAGCCGCCCGCGAGTTCATCGTAGCGCACTAAAGGAGCACCTCTTGGGAGTTTTCGTCTTTCCGGTCATCATTTTCGCGATCTTCATCGGATTCTTCATATTCTTGTACTACTTCCCGCTGGGCATGTGGATCCGTACCCTGGCGGCCGGAGTGCCTCTTTCGATGATCTCGCTCATCAGGATGCGACTGATCGGCATCCCGCCGAGCGTCATCGTCACGAATCTGGTGCGAGCGCGCAAAGCTGGATTACCGTTGACGGTGGATCAGATGCAGTCGCATTATCTTGCAGGCGGCAACGTCGAAAAAGTGACGTTCGCGCTGATCGCGGCGCAGCGCGCCGAGATTCCGCTCGAGTGGCAACGCGCCGCCGCGATCGACCTCGCCGGCCGCGACGTCCTCGACGCGCTGGTGACTTCCGTCAATCCCAAAGTCATCGAGACTCCGATCTTCCAGGGTGTCGCGCAGAACGGCATTCAGCTCAACGTCAAGGCGCGGATCACCGTTCGCACCAATCTCGATCGCTACGTCGGCGGCGCGGGCGAGCCGACGATCGTCGCGCGCGTCGGCGAAGGCGTCGTCTCCGCGATCGGCGCCGCGGTCGATCACAAGGAAGTGCTCGAATACCCCGATCGTATCTCGAAGGCGGTGTTGTCCAAAGGACTCGACGCCGGTACGGCGTTCGAGATCGTCTCGATCGACATCGCCGACGTCGACGTCGGCAAGAACATCGGTGCCGAATTGCAGACCGCGCAAGCCGAAGCCGATCGCCGCATCGCGCAAGCCAAAGCCGCCGAGCGCCAATATAGCGCGCTCGCAGCCGAACAAGAGCAGAAGGCCGAGACGCAAGCCATGCGGGCCAAGGTCGTCCAGGCCGAGGCCCAGATCCCCGAGGCGATCGCCCAAGCCTTCCGCGAAGGCAACCTGGGCGTGATGGATTACTACAAATTGAACAACATCAAGGCGGATACCGAGATGCGCAGTTCGATCGGAGCCGGCGTCGCGCCGGAGCAGCCTTCGGTAGGGACGCAGCAGATCTCGACCCAGCCGCCTCCGAAGACATAAGGAGAGTTCGATGGACGAGATCGCGGGCGCGCTGGTCCAGGCTCTCGCCGAGGCCGCTCGGCAGCGTCAAGCGCAACGTACGGGTCAACCGCAGGGGCGTCTGATCCGGCCGACGGCCGCCGGGCAACAGGCGCAGCGTGCGGCACAAATGCGCGGACGCGCGACGCCGGCGCCGGCGCCGGCGCCGGCAGCGCCGCCCCAAGAACTCTCGGACGATTGGCGCCTGACCGAACTCGGCCCCGACCCCATGGGGGGAGGCGCCGGCGCTCCGCCGGCGCAAGCGCCGCACGCACGGCACCTGCGCGGGCTCCTCGGCGCGTTCGGAGACCATCATCGCTTGCTCGGCGCGATCGTCGTGGCGGAGGCGCTGCGCCCGCCGCTCGCGCTCAGGCGCTTCGACGAACGTTGAGAGCGGCGACACTCTTTGGCGGCGCGGCGCGTTCTTAGATTGAGATGATGCGAGGACTCGAAGACCCTGCCTGAGGCTCCGGCGCAAACCGAACGCGTTTTCGAGCTTGCAGGTTTACGCGACCCGCTCAATTTCTGCGGGCATCTCGACAGCAACCTCACGGCGCTCGAGGCGCTGCTTCCGGTGACGGTACGTCTGCACGGCGATAAGCTGCACGTGAGCGGGACGGCGAGCGACGTCGAATCGGCTCAGAAAATCCTCGATCGAATGCGCGCCGCCGTCGATGAGGGCGCACATCTCACGGCCGATGACGTTGCGCTCGCGGCGAGCGAGACGCTCGCGCGGCGTGAGTCGCGCGGCCATCCCAAGACGCTGCTCGCGACGCATCGCGGCAAAGAGATTCGTCCGAAGACCGCCGGCCAGCGCACGTTCGTCGAGGCGATCGAGCAGCATACGTTGACCGTCGGGATCGGTCCGGCCGGAACCGGGAAAACGTTTCTCGCGATCGTCATGGCCGTGCGCGCGCTGCGGCATCGTGAGGTGGCGCGCATCATCCTATCCCGTCCGGCCGTGGAAGCCGGTGAGAAACTCGGCTTTCTCCCCGGCGATCTGCGCGAAAAAGTCGATCCCTATCTTCGTCCGCTCTACGATGCGCTCGCCGAAATCCTCGACGATAGCGTCGTTACGCGGTTTCTCGAGCGCGGGACGATCGAGGTCGCGCCGCTCGCATACATGCGCGGCCGCACTTTGGCGGACGCATTCGTGATCCTCGACGAAGCGCAGAACGCGACCCGCGAACAACTGAAGATGTTCTTGACGCGTCTCGGCAGCGGTTCGAAGATGATCGTGAACGGAGACGTCACGCAGATCGATTTACCGCCGGGAGTTCGTTCGGGTCTGCTCGACGTACCGAAGCTCTTCTCGGGCGTAGAAGATATCGCCATCGTCGAACTCGGCGCGTCCGACGTCGTTCGACCATCGCTCGTCGGCCGCATCGTCTCGGCGTACGAGCGCTTCGTTCGTTCCGACCGGGCTTGATCTATCTTTCCAATTCGCAGCGTAAGCGCCGTATAGACGGAACGGCTTTGCGCCGGACCGCGCGTGCGCTCCTGACCGCTGCGGGCGTTCCCCAAGCGAATCTTTCGATTGCCTTGGTCGGCGATCGGGCGATCCGGCGGCTCAACCGGATCCATCGCGGGAAGGATCGTGTCACCGATGTTCTGAGTTTCGCCGGAAACGCTGGCCCGCAATCCATGCTCGGCGACATCGTCATCAGCCTCGATCGAGCGGCACGACAAGCCGGCGGCTACGATGCGTCGCTCGACGCAGAAATCAGGCGCTTGCTCATCCATGGCATCGCGCATCTCCTGGGCCACGATCACGAGCGCCCGCGCGACGGCCAGCGGATGCTCCGCTTCGAACGCAAGCTGGCTCGCGCCATCGGCTTACCGTGGCCTCATTAAACTGACCTCGATCTTAGCAAATGCCGAAGCTCCTCGTGCAAGAAACCGGGACCTGACGCTGAGCCGGCAGAAGCGAGGCCACTAACGTGCACCCGGTTCGCCTTCCACCCAACGTCAGGCGTATCAGCGACAGCCGCTTTTGGGCGGCGTTCCAGTTTGCATTTCACGGGATCATCTACGCTGCGCGCTCGCAGCGCAACATGCGCATCCATCTTCTTGCCGCCGCGGTTGCTTTGCTGGCGACGCTCTATTTACGCCTAGACCGCTCGTACGTCGCGCTCGTCGTCATTGCGATCGTTCTGGTTCTGGGATTCGAACTCATCAATACTGCTGTCGAAGCGGTCGTCGACCTGATGACCGTCGCACACCACCCACTGGCGAAGATCGCGAAGGACGCCGCGGCCGGCGCGGTACTGGTGGCGTCGATCGGCGCGCTGATCATCGGCTATCTCGCATTTTACGAAGGCGTTACGGCCGCCGGAGCCAGCGTCGCCGTAGCCGTTGCGGGGGCACCGCGCAACCTCGTACTCGTCACACTCTTGGTGACGCTTTCGCTGGCGGTTTTGGCGAAGGCGATCGCCGGGCGGCGTGGGTCGGCGTTGCAAGGTGGCGCCCTCTCCATTCACGCGGCGCTCGGATTCTCGATCGCGACCTTGATTGCGCTGTTGAGCCGTAATCTGCTGTTGGGGTCGCTCGGGTACTTTCTCGCCTTCCTCGTGAGCCAGAGTCGCGTCGAAGGCGGCATACACAGCACGAGGGAGGCGGTCTGGGGCGCGCTCCTCGGAGCCGGTCTGACGCTGGCGATCTACCTCTTGGTCGTCGGGCCCATCGGCAAACTCTAGGAGCACTGCGGTCTCCCGGGAAGGGCACCTCACGCTGTGTGCTATAATGGCGGCGCCTTGAGCCCCGAACCCCCGCTACCTGACGTGAGTGTCCCGGCCCAGAAATGCCGTGACAGTCGCCTTGCGCTTTTCCGCCGCAACATCGTCGCTCCTCGCTCAAATGACGCTGTCATTCCGCGCTCGTCGCTCCTCGTTGCGACAAGAAATCGCGGCGGCTTTGTGTCGACGCGATTTCTGAGCCGGGACACTAGCAGGTTGACCCTGCCTAGATGAACGAGCACCTCCCCGAGATCGGGGCGCTGCTGCTCCTCATCGTAGCGTCAGCGTTTTTCTCCGGTTCGGAAGCGGCCTTGATTTCGCTTTCCCGCATCCACGCGCGAGCGATGGTCGAACGCGGCGTGAAGGGCGCCGAAGCGGTCGTTGCGCTGCTCGAGGACCGCAATCGGTTGCTGACGTCGATCTTGGTCGGCAACACGGTCGTCCTGCTCGCTGCCGATTCGGTCGCGACGGCGCTCTTCATCCGCGCCGGCATCCCGCACGCCGCGGTCTGGTCGACGTTCGTGATGGCGGTGCTGCTCTTGCTCTTCGGCGAGATCATTCCGAAAACGGTCGCGGTTGCCGGCAACGAGCGCTGGGCCGTTCGGCTAGCGCCGGTGCTTGGTCGCGTCGTCTGGCTGCTAACGCCGATCGACGCGGCGTTCTTGTTCGTGACCAACGCCATCGTGCGTATGTTCGGCGTCTCTCCGAACGCGCTGGGGCCGTTCGTGACCGAAGACGACATCCGCAATCTGGTCAACGTCGGCGCCGAACAGAACGTGCTTGAAGAAACAGAGCGCGAGATGATCCATTCGATCATCCAGTTCGGAGACACGATCGTCCGTGAAGTGATGACGCCGCGCCCCGATACGGTTGCGCTCGAGGTGAGTTCGCCTGCGCGGCGCGCGCTCGACGTGATCATTGCCGAGGGTTATTCGAAACTGCCGGTTTACGAAGAAACGATCGATAACGTGGTCGGCGTCGTCCACGATCGGGAATTGTTGGTCGCGCTGGCCGACGGCGCGCTCTCGAATACCCGTTTGCGCGATCTCATGCGGCCGATCGTCGTCGTTCCGGAGAGCAAACGCATTTTGGAACTCTTGCGCGAGATGCAGCGCGGCAAGTTTTCACTGGCGGTCGTCGTCGACGAATACGGCGGCACCGCAGGCTTGGTGACGATGGAGGACCTGCTCGAGGAGATCGTCGGCGAGATACGCGACGAGCACGACGAGGGCGAGGAAGAGTCGATTCGGCCTGTCTCCGACGACGAAGCGGTCATCGACGCCGGCACGAATATCGAAGACGTCAACGCGCAGCTCGGCTTGCACCTGCCGCACGAAGACTTCGAGACCATCGGCGGTTTGACCGTCGGGCTTTTTGGCCGCTTGCCGAACGAAGGCGAAGAAATCGAGGCCGGCGATCGCGTACGTTTGAAGATCGATCGGACGCGTGGGCGGCGCATCCTTTCGGTTCGCCTCTTGCGCAACGGTAGAGCCGGCGGGGACCAAACCGGCGAAGCCGAACGGACGGCCGATGCCGAACGAGTTTGACGAAGCAAAATTGATGGCGGCCGCTCGCGCCGCGCGCGAGCACTCATACTCGCCGTATTCGGCTTTTGCGGTCGGCGCCGCGCGGTTGTGCGAGGACGGCGTCGTCGTCACGGGTTGCAACGTCGAGAACGCTGCCTATCCGCTGACCATTTGCGCGGAAGAAGCGGCCGTGGCAACCGCGGTCGCCCAGGGGCGGCGCCGCTATAGTGCGATTGCGATCGCGGGCCCTGCGAATGCCTCGGCCCCGCCGTGCGGCGGCTGCCGGCAAATCTTGGCGGAATTTGCGCCGTCGCTGACGGTGCTGTATTCGAGCGGCGAGGAGACTCACGAGAAGGCCTCGCTCGAAGTGCTGCTCCCGGCGCAATTCGAGCTGCCTTGAGCGCGGCGCCGCGCTCGTATAAGACGCGCGCGATCGTTTTGCGGGCGCGGAATTTGGGCGAAGCCGACAAGATCTTCACATTGTTCACTGATGCACGCGGCAAACTTGATGCCGTCGCAAAGGGCGTGCGCCGCGCCAAGAGTCACGTGGCCGGGCGTCTCGAATTTGCGAGCGAAGCGTTTCTGACGATGCATCGCGGACGCAATCTCGACATCATCGCCAGTGCCGATATCGTCCGCTCGCGCTGGCTGAGCGTCATCGATCCCGGTGCGTTCGCAACGGCTCATCTGCTCGTGGAATTGGTCGATGCGTTCTGCGAACCGGATTTGCCCATGGACGATGTCTACGCGTTGCTCAGCGGCGCCCTCGGCGCCCTAGCCAACGCCGGCGAGCCGGCGAGGATCGTTCCGCGCTTCGAATTGCGGTTGCTCAGCGTTCTCGGTTACGCTCCGCCGGCCGATGCCTGCGTGCGCTGCGATGCGTCGCTGGCGCACGGCCCCGCCTGGGCGGACTTGGAAGCCGGCGGATTGGTGTGCGAGCGCTGCCGGTCTCACGGAGCCGAACCGCTCGCGCTGGAGGCCGCCGACGTGGCCAATTTTCAAGCTTTGGGCGCCGAACGCGGCGGCGGGTCGCGCGCCTCGCTCGGCGCGACGGCGGCGGCGGCGCGCGTCGTCGATGCATTCGTGAGCTACCATCTGGGAAAACGGCCGAAATCGAAGAGACTGCTCGACGAGTTGGCGCACCGGCCCGCGTGAGCATCGTCGCCCTCGATGTCGGCGAGCGGCGCATCGGCGTCGCCGTGAGCGATCCGAGCGAGTCCTTCGCGCTCCCCTTGCGCACCATCCAGCGGACGCGTTTGCAGGCGGACCTCGCAACGATTTTTGAGATCGCGAACGAGCACGCGGCGCGGACGATTGTCGTCGGAGACCCGCTGACGCTGGGCGGAGAACGCGGGATCGCGGCGCAAAAGATCGACGATTTCGTGGCGACCCTGCGACGTGCGTTCGATGGGACGATCGAGCGGGTCGACGAGCGAATGACGACGGCGCTGGTCACGCGGCAAATGATCGATGCCGACGTCTCGCGTGCGAAGCGGAAGCGCGTCGTCGACCAATTGGCGGCCGCCTCTATCCTCGATACCTATCTTGCTCTCCGGCGAAGCCGAGCTCAGCGCGGCGTCGCCGAACCAACGGAGTCGTGATCTCGCACGACATGGCGCGATGAAGTCAGCTCTCCCTATTTTCCGGTGGGCTGTTGCCTTCGGGGCCGTGCTGACCGCCGTTGCATGCGGTAGCGCAGCATATCTGCTGTTCGGTGACCGCTCGCGGCCGGCGGCGGAGACGAACGTCGTGATCGAGCGCGGGGCGACGGCGGCCGATGTCGCGCGCCGGCTTGAAGCTGAAGGCGTGATCAAGTCGGCCCTTGGTTTCCGTTTTCTGGCCCGCCTCGAACGAGTGGAAACCGAGGTCAAGGCGGGTGAATATCGATTCGCGCCTCACCTGAGCGAGAACGACGTACTCGAACGCGTGACGAGCGGCAGGTCGCAAGTCGCGATCTGGGTGACGATCCCCGAGGGTTTTACCGCGCGGGAGATTGCGGCGGCGCTCGCGGAACGCAACCTCGGCGACGCAACCGACCTCGCCCAATACTTTCTGCGGACGCCGCTCGATCTCGGGCGTGGCGTGCGCAGCGTAGACCTCGAAGGGTTCCTATTTCCGGACACCTACTTGATGCCGCTCGCAACGCCGCCGTCGGCCCTGGCGCGGATCATGACCGACCACTTCAAAGAAGAACTCCCGCGGAATGCCGAGACGCGCGCGAAGCGGCTGCACATGACCTTGCCGCAGATCGTCACGATCGCGTCGCTGATCGAACGGGAGGCGAAGGCCGATGACGAGCGGCGTCTCATGGCCGGCGTCTACTATAATCGCTTGAAGAGGGGAATGCCGCTCGAGGTCGATGCGACCATCGAGTACACTTTCGCTCACCACAAGGATGTGATCACTCGCGCGGACCTCGCCCGCGACACGCCGTATAACACGTACCTGCACCTCGGGCTGCCGCCGACGCCGATCGCAAATCCGGGTCGTCCCTCGCTCCTCGCGGCTCTCGATCCACAGAAGTCGGAATACTTGTTTTACGTCTATAAGGGTAACGGTCACCACGCGTTCGCCCGGACGCTGACGGAGCACAATGCCAACGTCGCGCGCTACGAGAAGTAACACTGAACCAGGTGCTGAGGAGGCCGATTATCGACGCTCCAAACGGTAAGGCGAAAAATGTCCCCGGCGCAAACGAAGGGGAGATCGAACTGCGCGACGTTTTGGTCATCGAAACGACCGATGGCCGTAAGCTCGAGTTTGAGGTCGTCGGTCTGGTCGAGGACGACGAGCACAATAGCTTCGCGATCGCGTACAGCGAGGCCGAAGACGAGTTCGTCGTGACCGACGTCACGGGGGAACTTCTCTCCGACACCGAGCTCGCTCAGGAGATTCTCGACGATTTTCGCGCCTTGGCTGAGGAGTCCGACAACTAAGTGGCGCGGATCCTGTTTCTTTCGGCAAGCGTCGGCGTCGGGCACACGGCGGCAGCGGCGGCGGTCGAGAGCGCACTAGCCGAAATCGAGTCCGGCATCGAGACGCAGACCATCGATTCGTATAAGTACGCCGCGAGCGTTTTTTCGAAGGTCGTCGCCAACGGGTATATCGGGATGGTCAAGAACGTCCCGCAGCTCTACCGTTTCATCTACGATCGAGCGGAACGTTCGCGCGATATCCCGGCCTTCCGGCGTTGGGTCAGCCAATATACTGCTGCCAACTTGCGCGCCCTCGTCGCCGAACGAAAACCCGACCTCGTGGTTTGCACGCACGCCTTTCCTTGTGGCGTGATGGCCGAATACAAACGGCAATTCGATCCGAGCCTCCCGGTCGTCGGCATCGTGACCGACTTCGTCGTTCACCCGTTCTGGATCTACAACAACATCGACGCGTACGCGGTCGCGACTCCGGAGATGCGCCAGACGTTGCTGGCGCGCGGCGTCAAGCGCGAGCGCATCGTCGTCTCGGGGATTCCGGTCGATCCGCGATTCGGCCGGCCCAGATTGCCGGTGACGCAGCTGCGTGCCGCCCTCGGCCTTCCGCCCGATCGCCGCGTCGTCTTGATGATGGGCGGCGGCCTCGGCATCGGGCCGCTCGATCGAATGATTCGAAGCCTCGCCAAGGTCGACGTCCCGCTGGCCGGGGCGATCATCGTGGGTCGAAACGGGCGTCTGGAAAAGCGGGTCCTCGCCGTCGCCGAACAAACCGAGTATCCGCTGCGAGTCTTCGGATTCGTCGACAACGTCTACGACTACATGCACGCGAGCGACGTGCTGCTTTCAAAGCCGGGCGGATTGACGTCGTCTGAGGCACTCTGCGCCGAGTTGCCGATGGTTCTGGTGAAGCCGTTGCCCGGTCAGGAGGAACGCAATACGCGATACCTCGTCTCACGTCGCGCTGCCGTCCGCGCTAAGGGAGAACGGCAGCTCGTCCAAATGGTCCGCGAAATCCTGACCAGCGGCGAACGGCGCGCACACCTGTGCGAGAGCATCGAAAAGTTGCGCCGCCCCGACGCCGCCCGCACCGTGGCCGAACGGATCGTGGAGTTGCTGGCGCTCAAACGCGCGGGAGCCGCCAGATAAGCGCTGCGCCGGCGAGATACTCGACGAGCGCGGCGACGATCGCCGCGCGCGGTCCGAGTCCGGGTGCGAGCGCGTCGAAATGTAACACCAGCGGGAGCGCGGCGATCGGCGCGACGACTTGCGGGATCGTCGTCGCGATGTTCCAAATTCCCATCGAGGTCGCCATCGTGCCCGGCGGCAAGACCACCGTTGCGAGCGTGTAATCGGCGGTGACGAACGCACCCCAGCCGAGGCCGGCGAGGACGGCGGCGGCGTACGCGAGGGGCAGCGCGTGCGCAGTCGCCAGGATCGCGAGTGCGACGGCAACGACGCCGCATGATAGGGTGACGACGAGCCGTTTGTCGAGCCGATCGGTGGGACGGGCGGCGAGCGCGGCGCCCGGAGCGGCGCACAGCGTGAACGTCAGAAACAGTAGCGCCGTTTGTGCTCGCGTCGAGTCACCGACGATATCGAGGCTCTCGCGTGCGTAGAAGAACAAGAAGCCGAGCAGCGTGAAGAATCCGACGTTGATGAGGCCGCGCGACCATAAGAGAATCAGCAAGGCTCGCGTCGGGTTCACTGGAGCGATGGGCTCTTCGGTGACGTCGGCGAGCTTGCGGACGTGGGCGAACGTCACCGACCAGGACGCCGCAAACGGCGCCGCGAGGGCGACCGCGACAATTCGCAAGTCGTGGACGAAGCCTGCGATCAGAAGCCCCGCGGCGTTGCCGATCGCTTGATAAATGCTCATCCACGAAGCGGCGATGCCGCGGCGCGTGCGTTCGACGAAATCGGGAATCGACGCCTGATAGGGGGCGATCGCGACGTTCATCCCGACCTGAAGCGCAATGAATGCCGCCACGAATTGCGGCCACGTCGGTGCCAAATAAAACCAGAACAAGGTCGGCACGACGATGAGGATGCCGGCAAGGTAAAATTCTCGCCGGTGACCGACGATTCGCCGCCGGCGGTCGGAGAATAGGCCGAACGCAAACTGCGCGACGGTCGCGACGGCTGCGCCGAGCGCGGAGAGCATGACGTATGGATAGGCGCCCAGCGCTACGGTCGAGTTTGCCGGCGCAAGCTCCGCATGGTGTAACGCGAGGGTACGCTCCTGAAGCGAAACTGCCAGTACCGCGCCCCAGATGAGTTGCTGCCCGAACGTGAATGCGGCGAGCCGCGCGGGATTAAGCGGCTGAGGCACGTTCGAGCGCGTAACGGTAGTCCTCCCAAGTATCGATGTCGAAGCAAAGCGCCGGCGAACAGTCGCGCACGGCTCGCGCGCGTACGCCGAGAACGGCGACGGCACGCCGTTCGACGTCTTCGATCCGCAGCCGGCGCAGCGTAAAGCGCAGCAGAAGCGCCGGCCCGAGAAGCACGGCCATGCGCCACAGGCTCTTTCGTGCGTCGAAGAGACGCTGCGCCGTCGGCAGGACGCGTTCGCCGGTGCCGGGCGAGAAGAAGACGACGTTGCCGTTTGCAACGCGATCGTTTCCGATCGCGGTGACGTGCGGCGGTGATCCCGGATAGGCCGCCTCGTAGGCCGATTGGCTCGCGAGCGGCAGCGCGACATCGAAGTCGTGCGCGCGTTCGAGGAACGCGCGCAGCGGTCCAGCCTCGATGAACGGCATGTCGCTGGTCATCAGAAGCAGCGGACGGTCGATTGCGGAACAGATCGCACGTCGAAGGTTTTCGCGACCCTCCACATCTTCGCCGATGATTTCGTCAACGCGCGCCGCGCAATGCGTGCGGATCTCGTCACCGCCGACGATTGCGATGCGTTCCGCGCCCGCGCCGCGGGCCGCGTCGATCGCGGCATCGACGAGCGTTCTTCCATCGATCCGCGCCAAAGCTTTGACGCCGGTGCCGATTGCTTCGGCAAACGGTCCGTCGACGCGGCCGCCGGCCGTGATGACCGCGATCATTGACCCTCGCTTCGTGAGCAGGGCGCTAAAAAACCCCTCGCACCAGTGGCACGGAGGTTCTTCAGCGCCCTGCTACCCCAAAGGGCTAAGCGCGCCCCCCAGCTAAGCGCGGGTCACGTGATCAGGCTCGGCCGTCGACATCTCTTCGAAGATTTGCCGCGCTTTTTTGCGTCGCTGGGCGGTATCGTCTTCGCAGTCCAATTGGTCGTGGTGCAGCTCGGGATCTTCTTCGGGTTCGTCCATTCGAGCACGCTGCTGATTCAGGAATCTCGCGCCGATTTTTGGGCGGCCGCGAAAGAGATGCAGTACCTCGAGATCACGCTGCCGGTTCCGTATTCGTGGATTGCGAAGGCGCGCGCCGTCGATGGCGTCGCCGCGGCCGAACCGATCATCATCCGCTCGATCGTTTTCGAGAATTCGAACGGCACGCTCGATTACGGCCGCGTCGTCGGGTTCGATCCCAACGGGACGCTCGTTCACCTCGACGATCGTCCGCTGGGCGATCTCCGTGCGATCTCACAACCCGGCGCCTTTGCCGCGGACGCCGCGCAGCTCTCGTCGCTCGGCGTCTCGGGAATCGGCGCCGAAGGAACGATCCGGACCAAAAAAGCGCGGCTGGTTGCGCTCGTTCACGACACGCAGCCGATCATTTCACCGACTTTTCTGTACACGTCGCTGCGCAACGCCGTATTGTGGAGCCCGGTCATGATCGACGAGTTCGTTCGCGATCCGTTCTCGAGCAGCTTCGACGTCAACAGTCCGCTGAATTTCGTTTTGGTCAAGGCTCGGCCGGGCGTCGATCTCGACGCGTTGCGCTCGTCGCTCGAACGCGCCTTGCCGGACTCGCGCGTTCTCACCAAGACGGAGATGATCGACGTGACCCAGCGCTACTGGGTCAAACGCACGAACGTTGGGTTCATTCTGGGACTCTGTGCCATCCTCGGCATCCTCGTTGGGATGGTCGTGGTTTCTCAGATCCTCTACACGTCGGTCAACGAACATTTGCGCGAATACGGTACCCTGAAAGCGCTCGGGATATCGGACCGGCTGCTCTACGCCTCGATCGTCTGGCAGGCCGTCGTGATGGGTTTGATCGGTTTCGTTCCGGGTCTGCTGCTCGGGCTAGCAGTCGCCGACTACGCGCAGAACGCCCGCGGCATAGCGATCGAGATTACGCCGCCGATCACGCTCGAAGTTCTGGGTCTCGCCATCGCGATGTGCGTCGTCGCGGCGATCTTCGCGGTTCGCCGGGCGATGACGATCGATCCGATGATCGTTTTTAAGGCATGAGCGGTAGCCAGGCCGTCGTCGGCGATTCCATCGTGATGACCTATCCCAGTGAAGCCGAACCGGTTGAAGTGTTGCGCGGTGCGAACATCCATGCCGACCACGGTGAGATCGTGCTGGTAGACGGCCCCTCGGGCTCCGGAAAAACGACGCTGCTCTCGATCCTGGGCGGCATCTTGACGCCCACCTCCGGTCACGTGACCCTGGAAGCGACGGAGATGACACGCCTTTCTCGCCGCGAGCGGGCCAGCTTGCGATTGACGCGACTCGGGTTCGTGTTTCAGGGATTCAATCTCTTGCGCGCCCTGACGGCCCAAGAGAATATCGAATTGCCGCTACAAGCGCTCGGCATCCCGCGGGTCGAACGTCTCGCGAGAATCAACGTTCTGTTGGACAGGCTTGGCCTTGCCAAAAAAGGCGGCCGCCGGCCGGCCCAGCTTTCAGGCGGCGAGCAGCAACGGGTCGCGGTCGCGCGCGCTCTCGCGAGCCGGCCGGCCGTCGTTCTCGCCGACGAGCCGACGGCCTCGCTCGATCGCGAGAACGGCGCCGAGGTGATGAAGCTCCTGTGCGAGCTGGCACGCGAGCAAAAGACGAGCGTCGTGATCGCGTCGCACGACCAGCGCATCGCACCATTCGCCGACCGCCTCGTCCGGCTCGTCGACGGCCGCTGCTAGGCGCCTTGCCCACGATTCGTGGTATACTGGGGCCACCGGACCGGGCGCTCCTTCTTAATCCGACCCGTTAAGTCGTCTCCTCCGACTCGGAGTCCGCTGCCAGGCAGTATCTGTGCAGCCGCCTTTTTGTAGATTCGGGTCAAGTGAAGGAATTCATAGCATGAACAAATTCATGCAAATGGCGTCGTTCGTGTTTGTCGCGTACCTCGTTGCCGGCTCTTCGAGTGTATCCGCAAAAACCCATCGTCAGGCCCACAATTAGAGTCTCGAACCAAACAGGGCGAACGATCGAGGTTGTTACGGTCGCACACAAATACAGTGACGTATATAAGAACAGCGAAACGTTTGCCAACCTGCCGAATGGATTTACGACCAACTCCTTCATCGCGGATTACAATACGGGTTTTGGGACTACGGGCAAGGATTGGTGGGCGCTGACGTGGCGATTCCAAGGAGAGAACGCAGTCTATATAACGAATCCGAATAATTTTAGGGCCTTTTTTGATGCAGCCGACACCGTGGGTCCGGCGCTATTCAAAGCCGTAGGATCGTTCGCGGGGCGGACTGCTGGGATGGCTGCGGGGACGGCGGTCGAGCCGGGCGGCGGGACAGCTCTTGCGGGAATTGCCGGGGCAACCGCCGGGAGCTTGGCTGCCGGAGCTATCGCCTCGGTGTTATTCAACAGCGAGACTACGGTTGGTTTCAAACAGCATATTCTCAGATCCGAAGATGAAGATTCAGATACGGTCATTATCATCAAGTCGCAGGGAGTAACGTTTCATTCCCCTTCCGGCGATTCAGACACCGTATTTACGGTTGACAGGGCCGCCACGGCGGGGAATTCAAGCTCCGTCGCCGCCGCGTCGGGCGGCTTAACCGGATGTGCCTCACCGGTCGGAATCTGGAGATGGTTTAACGGCAGCGTCGTAGCGTTCTATTCAAACGGCAACGTGAGCTCGAGTGATCACCGGGGTACTTGGGAGCGGATGAACGATGGCCGGTTCCACCTCCACTGGGACTACCCGTCGGATGACTACGTCTCCCTCTCATCCTCCGGCATGAGCATGCAAGGCAACTTCAATGGCGCCATCGCGACGAGCACCCGGCAAAACCCCTGTTGAGATCGGCGGCCAGCGTCTAGACGCAGAAATTGGACGGGCGGCGTGGCCACGCGCTCGCCGCCCGCCGTTGCGGGTGAAGGCGTGGATCGAGAGCCCCCGCGGCGCGTACGTGACCGCGCAGTCTTGCTGTTGCTTCTAGGGGCGAAACGACGAGCGGCGCGATGCATGATTCCTCTTGATCCGAGCCGGCGCCGCGGCTGCCCTGAGTGGGCAGGGTCACATCGCAGTGCTGAGAAAACTGGGTCCCGCCCTAGATGCAACCGAAATGCAACCTAGGGGCCAAGAGGTTGAATTGGGAGATGGCGGACCGGCGGCGAGGAGCCCTCTAGGGTCGGAGCCTCCGGCATACGGAGAGATGGCCGAGCGGCTGAAGGCGGCGGTTTGCTAAACCGTTATACGTGTTAAAGCGTATCGAGGGTTCGAATCCCTCTCTCTCCGAAGCTGCCAAGAACCACGCGGTCGTAGCTCAATTGGATAGAGCAACAGGCTACGAACTTGTAGGTTGGGGGTTCGAGTCCCTCCGACCGCGTTTTTTTTGGAAAAAGTAACCTTTTTGGCCCAAGATGGTTTATAATCAGTGCTCCGGTCGGGCTCTCGGCGTCGTACCCGCTCGGATGATGGACGGTATTTCAAACGTCTTCAAACCACTTAGACGCTTTGGAGTACCCATGTATACAGACGAACAACTGACCTGCACCGATTGCGGCGCGCCCTTCACGTTTAGCGCGAGCGAGCAGGAATTCTTTGCGGCGAAAGGCTTCAACAATAAGCCCAGCCGCTGCCCCGACTGCCGAGCGGCCCGCAAGGCCCAACGCGGCGGCGGCTCGTATTCGGGCGGCCGCACGGGCGGCGGCGGCGGCCAGCGCGAGATGTTCCAGGCAACCTGCAGCACGTGCGGCAAGGTCGCCGAGGTGCCGTTCAAACCGCGCGGCGACAAGCCGGTGTATTGCCGCGACTGTTTCTCGTCGCGTCAGTCCTACCGCTAAGCGCTCCGCGCTCGTAGCAGAAGAAAAGGGACGCCTCACGGCGTCCCTTTCTCTATGTTCGAGTGAATCTACGTCTAACGGTTTACGTTCTTCCGGGGAATCATGATGATCTTCGAATCCGGATAATCGAACACCATGTTGAAGTTCTTCAGGAAGTCGAGTCCGATGAGCGCCGTTCCCGGCTCCATGGCGTCGGTGAAGCAGAAAGGCGGCGCGTCGTAGCTCACCGGTCCAAACTGAACCTTAGTGAGCATGCCGCACTGCGGGGTTTCGTATCGCCAGACCGTCGCGGCCGAGAATTGAAGTGCGCCGCCGGCCGCGCCCCAGCCCGCCGGGTCCAGGCCCATGAAGGTTCCTCGCCGAGCTTGGATCTTTCCAATCAATTGCGCCGGGAGCAAGACGTGAAGGTAGTCGCCGGTATCGAGCGTCGCGTGAAGCGACGTTGTGCCATTGACCTTGACAGGAACCGAGGGGGTTCCATCACTGAGGTCGGCGGCAAAGATGAATCCTTGGCTCTCATCGGGCGCTGAAACCTTAGGGTCGTACAAGGTCATTTGCCCGGCATCAAAATCGAGGTCGACGATCGCACCGGCAAGGAGAGTGAAGCCGATCAAGCCGTCGACGTGTTCCCGACCGAAGTCCATGTCCTGATCTTCGATGCCAACGAGGTTCTTCAAAACGGAGCCATCGCCGAAGGCGAGGCTGTCGACGTCGACATAATAACCGCGCGTGTCGCCGTATAGGGTGCCGACCGTCATCGCCTCTGGATGCTTCTTGAGAGCGGCGCGCGCTGCGAACTGTCTGGTGAAGAACACTCCCGAGGCCCCTGTGTCGAAGATGAATCTTCCTTCCTGTCCGTTGGCGCGCGCTAAGACGAAAATGCGGTGCGGCAGATTCGGCTGCTCCTTGACTTCGATCGGAAACGATTTCGGTGTCGCAAAAGCCCAAGCAGCTCGTTGCGCGGGGGGTTTGAAATCGTCGTCGCTAAGCACTGGGTTGGGCGTGACTTTTTCGCTGTGGCGGGATTTTGAGTCGGTAAAGTGCCACGCGGTGATCAGACGCTTTCCGGGAACGACTTCGTCGTAGGCGTCTATTTCGACCGTCGTCGAGCGCTCGCCCGGATCGATGGTTGCGCGAACATAGGCCCCGGTTTGCGGATCGACGGCAAGCTCGATGATCGTTCCGCTCGGCATTTTTTCGCGTAGGACGACGACCTGCTTGCCGTTGATCGTGTCACGACGCATCACGGTTGCGGCGTAGGTCGTGGTTGCCTCGTTGAAGACGACCGCCTGAGCCAAAGTCTTCTTCAGATCATCGCTGACGACTGGAACCGTGAAGCCGTTCTCGTCGGAATACCAAAACTTGCTGCCGGTGAACCCGGCGAACGATTCAATTCCGGTTTCCAAGGATTTGGACGTCTCCCGATTGACGATGCCTCGACGAATCTCGTCGTACGTCCACACCGGCTTCGGTTTGCCGTCCTTGCCGGGCTTGGTTACGGTTCCCGCGATGCGCAACGTCTTGAAGGTGCCGTCGCCGAACTCCCAACCGACGTATGCTTTGTGCTTGGCGAGGAGCGCGGCGGCTTCGTCATCGGCGCGAACGGAAGCCGGCGCCAGTAGCGGTAACAACAAGGAAAAACTCGCCAGTAAAAACGCGGCGAGCCTATATGTCGATTTCACGTAGACTCCGAGTCTTGAGAATGGGCTGATCCACCCGTCATCATACCGCGCGAGCCGCTCGTTGTCGAGCGCAAGCGGCAATATCGCTGCTTGCGTTGGACGGCTTGTGAGGTCTAGTTCAGGCCGTTCGGGGTCAATATGAAGCGACCGTGCGGATAGTCGAACGTCCAGTTGAAGTGGCGCAAAAAGTCGAAGCCGATTAAACCGCCTGAGGCGCCGAACGCCGCCGGGCTCCCGAAGCACGTCGAAGCGTTCTCGTAGGGATACGGACCAACCAGCATGCGGCTGATTCGAACGCACTGTAGCGCGACGTCGCCGCTTCCGTCCGCGCCGGTGAATCGTTCGCTGTTCGTTCGCAAGGTCACGAGACGGCCTGAGGCTCGCAGTTCATCCGATAACATCACGCCATAATCGTTTCCCGTGTCGAGGACGGCGGTCGCGTTCGCGCCCTCGGGAAGTTGCACTTGCGTGAAGGGCCGCCGGTTTACCGGAAAGGCCGCGGCGTGTTCGCCGGGTTTCGGCGTATACGATGCCGGATCGTTGATCGTCAATTTCTGACCTTTCAGATCGACTTCCACGATCGAGGTAGCCAGCACGTCGTATCCCAGAAGCCCGTCGGCACCGCCCAGTCCGCGCAGCGAGGTTGCCTCGACCACCACATTACGAAGGGCACTCGCGCCTATCTTGAGTTCCTTTATCCGCAACAAATCCGATTTGGTCCGGCGCCCATTGATGCCGCTGTATGACGTCGTGCCGACTTTCTCGGCACCGAGGCTTTCGCCAAACGGGCTGAACAAGAGGATGCTGCTCGCTCCTGAATCGAGAATGAAGCGGCCCTCATGCCCATCGAGGGTCGCGAGGACGTGGACCGCTCGGCCGCCGCCGTGCGAGCTTGCGATTTGAAACGGCACCGGGTCGCCGCCGAACGTCCAGGCGGGATAGGGTGCGGGCGGACGCAAGTCGGCGGCCGTTACGCCCACGTTGGGTTCGGCTTTCGTCACCTCGAACGAACTGCGGCCGACGCGGTACTTTGAAACGATCTTCTTGCCGGGAAGAACGTCAAGATATCCTTCGATATCGACGGTAAAGGGCGTCTTGGCGTCCGGATCGATGACGGCGCGCCGATAGGTTCCGCGGCCATCGATGTAAAGGTCGATCGGAAAGGCGCGCTCCGGCGAAACGCGGACGACCTGCACCTCTTCCTCGCCGATTTTTGCAGTCGGCCGAACCGTTCCCGCATGTTGCGCGGCTGCTTCGTCGAGGATTTCGTTGAGCGCGAGGTTGGTCTTCGACACGGCGGTCGTCGGCGAGTACCGGCTCACGTATCCATTGATGCTTGCGGCCCAGTACAAGCCTCCGTCGAAACCGCTTTCGGATTGCGTCGAGGACTCGGGACGTTCGCTACGGCTGCGATAGCGGGCCAAACTGTGAACTTCGGTGATAACGGCCTCGACGATCTCTTCGACGTTATCCTGTTTCTCGACGGTCTTGCGAGCGACCGTGAGGCGCATGTCGCGGAAGGTTCCGTCGCCGAAGCTCCAGCCGACGTATTGCCGGTGCTTCGCCAACGGATCGTCATCCGCGCGCGACACGGCGCCGGGCAAGAACGGCAACCCCAACGCCAGCAGAAGGGCCGGGACGAACAATCGCCGGCGACCGGACATCACTTGATTCCGTTGGGCGTCAGAATCAGCTTTCCGTCCGGATAGTCGAACGTCCAGTTGAAATGCTTCAAGAAATCGATACCGAGCAAGCCGCCCTTCTGCCCGAAAGCACGCACGGGGCCAAAGCAAACGCGGCCATTCTCATACGGATACGGGCCAACGCTCATATGGTTGAGCCTCGTGCACGGCACCGGATAAGGCGAACTCCCGTCCACTCCTCCCAGATACTCGGTGTCCTCGACTGCGACCCCGCCGAGCTGGATTTGGCTCAAGCCAACCACCTTGCCGGAAGAGCGGAAGGCTTCCGAGAGGAGGACCTCAAGCGAGTTACCGGTGTCGACGATTGTGAAGACGTCGATTCCGTTGCCCACCGTGATATGCATCTGCGGAACGAAATCGGTGAGATCGATCGGAATTGCCGCCGCGCCCTTCTTCACGCTCGGCGCGTACTTGGCCGGGTCGAAGATGGTCATGCGCTGCGCATCGAGGTCGACGTCCACGATGGCACGGGCGAGGACGTCGAAGCCGATGAGCCCGTCCTCTCCGGGGAAGCTGGACCCTCTCGATTGTTCGGCGATGACGTTATGCAGGACGTTTGGTCCAAGTGCGAGCGAATCGATCCTGACCGTGTCGGTGCGGATGAGATTACCGTTCACACCCGAGCTAGCGCTCGCCCCAAGCTTCTCGAGATTGAGACTCTTCGCAAAACCGCCGAACAGCAGGATTCCGCCCGATCCGGAATCGAGGATGAACGTGCCGTCGTGCCCGTTGACCGAGGCGTGCACCTGGACCGCGGAGGCGCCTGAGCTGCCGTAAATGGCGCTATACTTGTGGAGTTCGATCGGGAAAGGCTCCGGCGGCCCGAAGGTCCATGTGGCTCGCGGCTGTGGTGGAACCAGATCCTGATCGCTGACCGGGACGTTCGGCTCGAAGCTGTCAACGACGTACGAACCCGCGCGGTTGTAGTGATATTGGCCGACGACTTTCTTGCCTGGAAGAGCCTCGAAGTACTTGTCGATATCGATCGTGATGCGATGCTCGGCGTCATCCGGAGAGACGACGGCGCGGCGGTAAGCACCTTCGGAGTCGATATAGAGGTCGACCGGAAAACCTGGTGATGGCTGCACGCGGACGATTTGGACGGCCGTGTCGCCGACCTTGGCCCGACCGCGTGCCGTGCCAGGCAGCTTCGATACCGCTTCGTCTTCGATGGCATTCACTGCGAACGCCTGGCGAACCGCGTCCTCGAGCATCGTGACGACGAAGCCGTTCTCGTTGGCGCGCCAGAAGACGCGCCCGGTAAACCCCTCGTCGTTGCTGAACGGACCGTTTTCCCGCATCTCCGTTTCGTGAAAGAGCGGACCGCGTCGAACGGAGTTGATGACGAATGCCGGTACGGGCGTCGCGTCCGGATCGGGCGTTTCGCTCGGCGCCGGGGTCGCGCTCGGTTTCCACTTTGTGGTCGAGCGCCAACTCGTCAACGTCCCGTCGTCGAATTGCCAACCGACGAAGACGCGGTGTTTGGCGAGAAGCGCGTTGCCGTCGTCGGCGGCGCGGGCGACGTGAGAAAAAGAAAGCGCGACCGCCCCAAACAGGACGAGCGCGGCGAAGAGAACGACGAAGCGCCGGATGGTCATGAAACGGTCCTCCAGGACGACGACGTTTCGAGCCCTCAGGCCATCGCTCCGCCGCCGAGCTGCACCCGGCAAGAGGAAATCTGTGTTTGGGGAACTGGAACCTTCGGCGGTCCTTTGTCACGGCTCGGTAGCTCAGTGGTAGAGCGGGGGACTCATAAGCCCTAGGTCGCTGGTTCGAATCCAGCCCGAGTCAGGAAGCTTTTCCGAGGTAATCAAGCGTACGATGTCAACGATCCCCTGCGATTTCTGCCCCCACCCGGTCGATCGCGGCCAAATGGAAGAAATCGAAATCTCCCATTATGTCCCCGACTCATCCGGCGACGACTTGGCGTACGCGCGCACGTATTTTTTCGGTCACCCCGATTGCGTGCGGAAATTCTACCGAGGACTGATCGACCACAAACTCGATCTCTTCAAACATCTTCCGACCGCTCAGCGTTCTTCGGAAGATCAGAAGTAACGCGAGCGTTACAGGCGCCCGTAGCGTAGCTGGATAGCGCGTCGCCCTCCGAAGGCGAAGGTCACTGGTTCGAATCCAGTCGGGCGCACTTTCTTCCATGAACGATGACGAAGCGCGGATGCACCGTGCGATCGAACTAGCCGCCGAAGCCGAAACTGGCGGCGACGTTCCGATCGGTGCGGTCCTGGTCTGCGGCGAGCGCGTCTTCGAGGCGCGCAATGAGAAGGAGAAGCGTCCCGATCCGACCGCGCACGCGGAGACGTTGGCTATTCGCGCCGCCGCCGAAGCGCTCGGCGTCTGGCGTTTGCCGAACGCAACGCTGTACGTCACCAAAGAACCATGCGCGATGTGCGCCGGCGCGATCGTAGCCGCTCGCATCGAGAGGCTCGTCTTCGGCTGCCGCGATCCCAAGGGCGGCGCGGCGGGCAGCGTGATCGACGTCTTCGCCTCAGAGGCGATCAATCACCGAGTACTGGTCGAAGCGGGAGTCCTCGAACTCGAGACGGCCGAGCAACTTCGCACCTTCTTCGTGAGCCGGCGCAAGAGAGAATAATACCGGGGCAAGGACCCGAGCGCGAATCCGTGCTATAACCGCCGCGGAGAGGTGGTCGAGTGGTTGAAGGCACCCGCCTCGAAAGCGGGCGAACGTGATGAGCGTTCCGAGAGTTCGAATCTCTCCCTCTCCGAATTTCGCTAGCGCGCGCTAAAGCGCCGGGTTGACCGCAACGACGATCTTCCCGAAGTTTTCGTTGTTCTCCATCGCGCTGTGCGCCTCGCCCATCTTTTCGAACGGAACGACGCGGTCGATCTCCGCCTTCAACGTGCCGCGCGCGAACAACGGTCCCAGTTGTAGGCTTAACGCGCGCGCGAGCGCGATGCGCTCGTCGAGGCCGCGCGTACGCAGCGTCGTACCGATGATCGAAGCGCGCTTGCTCATCAGCGGGCTCAGCGTAAACGACGCCTTGTAACCGCCGAGCGTCCCGATTTGCACGAGCCGGCCGCCGATTGCGAGCACCGAGATATTCTGCTCGAGCACCGGCCCTCCGATGAAATCCAGCAGGAGCTCGACGCCCCGTCCCCCGGTCACCGCGCGCACTTTCTCCGGCCACGACTCGTCGAGCAAGATCCCGACGTCCAATCCATGGGACTTAGCGCGCTCCAGCTTCGCCGGCGTGCGCGAGGTCCCAATCGTAATGCCGCCCGCATCCTTCACGAGCGCGATGGCCGCGAGCCCCACCGAACTCCCGACCGCGTGGATCAGCACGCTCTGTCCGAGCTCGAAGTTGCCGCGGTTGAAGAGCGCGTCGAAAGCGGTGATGTAGGCTTCGGGAAGCGCCGCCGCCGTTTCGAGCGAGACGCCGTCGGGCACTGGCGAGAGCGTCAAGGCCTGCGTGACCAAGTATTCGGCATGGGCCCCGCCGGGGACGAGCCCGTAGACCCGATCGCCCGGCTTTACGTTGCGCACGTTCGCACCGATTTTGCTCACCGTGCCGGAGAACTCGAGTCCGGGAATCGCGCCCTTCCCGAGCGGCGAGGGGTAGTGACCCTTGCGTTCGAGGATATCGGCGCGATTGAGGCCGACGTAGGCAACCTTGACCTGCGCGTCGTCGCTGCCCGGTTCGGGCGTCGGAACGTCGCGAATTTCGATGACGCCGGCGTCGCCGGCGCCGTTATAGACGATCGCTCGCATGCCGCTAGCCTGCCAATCTCGGATCCGGCGGTGCAGCCGGGAAAGTGAAGTCGTTGTAGTTCGAATCGGCGATCACGTGCAAGAACCCGATGCCTAACGGAGCGCGCAAAGTCTCTTCGTAATGAATGTGCTTGAGCAGCCAATGTCCCTCGATGCTCCCGTAATCGAGCGTGAACTGCTTTCCTTCGCCGGCGAACTTCACGGTCGAGGGCAAGCCGCTTGCATTGTCGACCCACAGATCGCTGAAGTAAAACGTCGTATTCGGATTGTTCTTGTTGACGACGAACTGGAAGGGGCTCAGCGTCAGATGAGTACGTCCGTCGGGCGCATCGCTTGAATCGGCGGCGTATCCGGCTCGATAGGCGAACAGACGGATGACGACGACGTCGGCTTCGTGATCCGCCGTCGGATCTTTGTACTCGAGCGGCGTCACGTCGTGGACGTAGGCAGAAACTTCTTGATGCGCGCCGACCCGCCAGCTCAGCGTGAAGTACGAGAGCGCATCGAAGGCAGGTGTAACCGGGAAGCCGCGGCCGAGCTGGTTCTTGCCTTGGGGCAAGTCTTGAATCACGGCAACGTCGTCGCGCGTCCGCACTTTTACAGCGCGAATCACGTCGCGTTGGCGATGCAGCGAAGGTGCGCTGACGTGGGTCGCGACCTGGTAGGTGACGAAGGCCGGAGCTCGACGATACTCGGCGGCTGCGGCGTTCGCGCAATGTTCGAAGGCGAGGTCAGGCGTAAGCGTCGGAGTATTCCTCTTGAAGCGTGGGGGTATCAGTTGATCGTATGATCGTACAACGTCGAAAATGGGTCGGCGCGTCTCTGGCCGCGAGCTCCTTGGCGGCTTTGCTCTCCGGAACGGCCGTTCGAGCGCAGCCCGCCCAGCCTCTGCCGGCGACGCAGACGATGCAACAGACGCTCCCCTTCGTCGGCCATGGTACGTTCTTCTCGCAAGAGACCAATCGGTCTCCGGCGATCGATCCGCAAGTCTTCGTAAAAGACGTCTCGGTCGCCGAGGGGACGGGTCCGCAGAACATCGTGCACGCCGCCGGCCTGCGGCCGGCTCGACTCGACGATTCGCCGGAACTGGTGCTCTACAACGCAAACGGCGACTCGCTTGGCTTCACCCTCGACCGCTGGCTAGCCGCGAGCGGCACGCTCAGCATCGATGCGCAACCCGGCGGCCCCACGCGACTGACCATGTCGTTCCGAAAACTGATCCCATTTGGCGTCTATAGCGTCTTCCGCGCGACGTTTTCTCCTGACGGGACGACGTTCGTGCCGATCGACGGCGACGGCACGACCAACAGCTTCACGAGCGCCGTCGACGGAAGCGCGAACTTCGCCGTCACGATGCCGGAAGGCCGGCTTACGCATGCCAACGCGATCGTCTTGATCTTGCACAGCGACTCGCAGGAGCACGGCGTGACCCGCGGTTTGATCGGCCTCAACGCACACCATCAGCTGATCGTGCGCATCCCGTGAACGAAGATTTTATCAAACGCGAACGCATCGCGCTCTCGTGCAAGGGAAGCCACGTCCTCGTTCATGCTGCCGAGAAGAAGGCGCAGGCGATGGGCATCGGCTTTTGCATCGCCGTCGTCGACGCGGCCGGCGAACTCGTGGCCTTCTCGCGAATGGACGATGCGCGTCCCGGTTCGATCGAGATCGCGATCGCCAAAGCGCGCTCCGCGGCTCGCCGCCGTCGCGCGACCGCTGACGAAGCCGGAGGCGACGCGCTCTCGGCGGTGAGGCTCGCGCTCGCCTCGCACCTCAACGTCACCGGAATCGGCGGCGGCGTGCCGATCGTCGTCGACGGTCAGGTGATCGGCGCTATCGGCGTCTCATCCGGAACCACGGAGGAAGACCTGCAGGTCGCGCAGGCGGGGATTGACGCATTCAATGCCGGCTGAAGATCGCTCCGCCGCGTCGTCGCCTCGTGCTGCGCTCAGAGCGCGCGGCGCACCCGACCCTTCTCCGCTGATTCTCAACCCGCGCGAGGTCGAGGTGATCTGGGGCGGTCACGCGCTCGTCGAACGCTACGGCAAACCCGGCGATCCAAACGCGAAGATCGGCGAGTCCTGGGAATGTTGGGATGACAACCAGGTCGCAAACGGCACGTTCGCCGGCCGCACGATCGCGCAGTTGCGGTCCGAGCTCGGTTCGAGTCTTCTCGGAACGCTCGAGCCGCAGCGTCGTTTCCCCATCCTCACGAAATTCATCGACGCCCGTCACGCGCTCTCGGTCCAAGTCCATCCCAATGATGCCTACGCGCAGCGCGTCGAGGGCGAGCCGAACGGGAAGACCGAGTGCTGGTATGTCCTCGAAGCCGAACGCGACGCGAAGATCGTCCTCGGCTGGAATCGCAATACGTCGCGCGGCGAGTTCTTGGAACGACTGAAGGACGGCTCGTTGGGTGAAATGCTGCGGCACGTCCCGGTACGCGCCGGCGACGTCTTTTATCTACCGGCTGGTACGTTGCACGCCATCGGTGCCGGCATCGTCATCTACGAGACGCAGCAAGCCAGCGATCTCACGTATCGTGTCTTCGATTACAACCGGATCGGCCCCGACGGTAAGCCTCGGCCGTTACACGTCGAGAAGGCCGCCGACGTGCTCGACTATCGCCGCTCCGATGCCGGCCCGATCCGTCCGCTCGAATACGTCCTCGACGGTCTGCGCCGGACGACGCTGGTCGCCGATCCGCGTTTCGCCCTCGAGCGCGTCGCGCTCACCGGCACTGCGAACGGCCTCGACCTCGAGGGCATGCCGCTCGCGGTGACGGCGCTCGACAAACCGGTCGAACTCGAATCGCACGGCGCGCGCGTGGAGCTGCGTCCGTATCAAAGCGCGCTGGTTCCGGCTGCCGAGGACGTCGTAATGGTCCGCGCACTCGAGGATGGCGCGAGAATGCTCACCGCTTCGCCGCCTCGACATCGCGACGCACTGCCGGAGCGTTACGCACGCGCCGCCGTCCCTGTCGCCCAAAGCACCGACTTCCTAGCGCAGTTCTAAGCGAAATCAAAAACATGCACGACCACGCGCACGGAGAGCGGCATGGCGCGAAGCAGCCGCAACGTTTCGATCCGGCACGGGCGGCGCGTCTCGACGATCCCGCACGCTTTGAGTATCTGCCGCCGGCGGATGTCCTCACCCTCCTCGACGCTCCGCATGGGGCGACCGTCGTCGACTTCGGAACCGGGACTGGGACCTACGCGCTGGAAATCGCGCGTCTGCGTCCTGATTTGCACGTCATAGCGCTCGACGAACAGCCGCAGATGCTGGACCTGCTGCGCGCAAAACTTCAAACCGAGTCGCTCTCGAACGTCGAACCCGTTGGAACCGAAGCGTTGCCGCGGCTTCGTCGGACGGCGACGCGGATTCTCGCAATCAACGTGCTTCACGAAGTCGGAGATGCCGCGCTCGCTGGTCTGCACGAGTTGCTTGCTGCAGACGGCAGCATCACCGTCATAGACTGGAACGCGGAGATTCCAGAGAATCCTGACCGGTTGCTGGGACGACCGGTCGGGCCGCCGCGCGATCACGTCTACACCCCGAGCGAAGCTCGAGCGCGCCTTGAGAAAAACGGCTTTGAAGTCGTGCGCGATGCCGCATTCCCATATCATTACGTGCTGATCGTCCGCTCGGCGATCTCAGTGCAGTCTTAATCCAGCGATAATCAGCAACAAGCCGGAAATCCGTACGTCACGTCGCGCGCTATCATGCTGCAATGCAAGCGGGGGCGTGGTGTCCGGTAACTTGCCTGGAATCGCGATTCACGGTAAGGTAAGGGATGCCTGGCTAAGCATCCTGCGGAGGTCCGTTGCGCAAGCATCGGGCCTCCCGGCTTCTGTGTCGCGCTTGCCTTCGAGGTCTCCGACGGAGCACTGCCCAAAGTCAAGCGCGATGTTTTACGAAACCAAGGCATTCGAAGAGTTCGAACTCGGCGACAAGGCGACGTTCACCAAGACGATCACCGATGCCGACCTGCTCATGTTCTCGGCGATCAGCGGCGACAACTATCCGGTCCACGTCGACGAAGAGTACGCCAAGTCGACCCGTTTCGGCGGCCGCATCGCTCATGGACTGCTGACCGCGAGCCTGCTCTCGGCGACCAACGGAATGCTCCTCCAGAAACCCGGCGGCATCTCGCTAGGGCAGACGCTGCGCTTCCTCAAACCCGTCTATCCCGGCGACACGATCACCGCCTGCAGCGAAGTCATCGAGATCATCGCCGAGAAACGGCGCATGCGCTTCCGCACCACCTGCACGAACCAGCGCGGCGAACTCGTCGTCGACGGCGAGGCGCTCGAACAAAAAGACACGGCGTAGCGGCGCAGACCGAAGCGACATGAAACACGCGACCCTTTTCGCCGACGGCGGCTCACGCGGCAACCCCGGCCCCGCCGCGAGCGGCGCGGTCCTCCTCGCCGACGACGGCACGGCGCTCCGCGAACTCCGCGAGTTTCTCGGCGTTAACACCAACAACGTCGCCGAGTGGACGGCGCTCCTCATCGGCTTGCGCGCCGCGCTCGAACTCGGTATCGAAGAACTCGACGTCTGCCTCGATAGCGAACTCGTCGTGCGCCAGCTCTCCGGCGCTTACCGAGTCAAGCATCCGAACCTGATCCCCATCTACGGAAAAGTGCGCACGCTCGTACGCCAATTCAAGCGCGTCGACGTGAAGCACGTGCGTCGCGCTGAAAATGCCGCCGCCGACGCGCTCGTGAACCAAGCGCTCGACGAAGCGGAGGCCGAGAAACGAGGCTAGCCTGCAGGTCTCCGGGAAACCTAACACCTGGATGTTCAAGGTCTTTCGCAACCCGGTCCCGTGGCTGGTCTTCCTCGCCGGCATGGCGGCGGTTGCGATCATGTGGTACTACTTCGCGATCGAGAACAAGGACGAATACGCTAAGGTTCGCCAGGTCGCGCGCTCGCATTCCGACATCAAGCTCGGGATGCAGATCCATCACAGCAACGGCCCGATCAGCGACGAATTCTACCAGATGGAAGATCGCGACGGCAGCTCGTCGAGCGAATATCGCGCCGTCGGACGCAACGGCGTAACGGTCAGAGTCGACGCCTTGCCTCGCGAGACGTTCGACGTCGCGTTTCTCTTCGACCGCACCGTCGTCGACGGAATATGGGAATTGAGCGATCGCCCGATCCGCGGCGACGCGACGACCCGCTACACCGTGGACATCTACCAGCTCACCAACGGAAAGCACGGCTCGCACCGTTTTTCGTTCACGGATCCGAACTACTGGGCGACCACTGGGGGGCATCAGTTCCACATCCATCTCGACAAGAACAAGCCGGTCCCCGACCTCCTGCGCATGAGCAGCACGACGCTGGTCGAGCCTCGCTACCAGCGGCTCGTGACGGACTTTCTCACCTTTGGGACGCCACAATTCAAGGAGAAGGTCGCCGAGGCGCAGGCAAAACTGCGCGAAGCCAAAAGCAGCTAGTACCGTGAAGCTTTTCGCCCTCGGGCTCTTCCTCGCGCTCGGCTCGTATCTCGGCTATACGATCGTCGAGGACCCCGGCAGTCAACTGTTCGGCAAGACCGTTACCAACGGCCCGAGCGACGCGCGCGAGATCGCCCTGACGTTCGACGACGGACCGAATCCGCCGTACACCGATCGCATCCTCGACGTCTTGCGCCAAGAGCACGTGCAGGCGACGTTCTTCGTCGTCGGACGTGCGGCCGTGGCGTATCCCAAGACCCTTAGGCGAATCGCGAGCGAAGGTCACTCGATCGGGAACCACACGTGGGACCACTCGCACCTGCTGGTGCAATCGCCTCAGACTGTCAAAGACGAGCTGAAGAGAACTGACGATGCGATCTTTCGTATCACCGGCATGCGCACGTGGCTGATGCGCCCGCCCTTCGGCGCGCGCGATTTCGCGGTGCTTGACGAAGCGAAAACGCTGGGCTACACCGTCGTGATGTGGTCGGTTCCGCTGCCCAACGACTGGGATCAACCGGGCGACGCGACGATCGCGCGCCGCGTTCTCGACAACGTCCACGACGGCGCGATCATCGTCTTACACGACGGCAATCGCGGCATCGTCTGCGATCGCCGCGCCGCGCCGCACGTTTGCGATCGCGGCCAAGACGTCGCCGCGACACGCGAGATCATCGACCGCCTAAAAGCCGAAGGCTACCGTTTCGTCACGGTGCCGCAGCTGTTGGCGGATTCGGTCGACGTTACGCGTACGCTCGCCCATTCCACTCGATAAACCCGTCGACGTGCCGTCCGCTCGGATCGTGGTGCGTCCAGTGCACCAGCGGGCCGCGTTTGCCCGACGGAATGAGTTCGCCTTGAACGACGACGCGATCGCCCGGCGACACCCCGATGCGCGGCGCGACCGAGACGTTGTCGATCACGTTCAGCGAGATGCCATCGTCGCTGCGGACGCCGAAACTTTCGTGCACCGAGTGCGACCTGTGGCCGTAGAAAAAATGAGGCGGCCCGGTGACGGTCGCGCCGAAGCGGACCTCACCGGGGACACCGAGGGCTAAACCGGCTCGGATCGAGTTCATGGCGTCTGCCCGATCACGCGCCGGGAAGCCGGCGACAAGTGCGCCAAGAGGCGCGGCGTGGTCATTCTCGTCGCCGCCGCCTTCCTCTCGCTCGGACTGCTGAACTTCGACTTCGGCCAGGCGTGGTGGCGCGGTCAGGTCAGGCGCCTGGGGATCGGGCTCCCGATCGTCCTCGTGTACGCCTATCTCGAGATGCCGGCGCTGGTCTTTCCGCAGGCTTTGACGCTCTTGCTCCTCACGCTGATTCCGAACGCCGTGTACAGCATGCTGCTCGCCGCGCGCACGGCGATCGTCGCGCGCCGCATCGTCTCGATCCGCCGGCCGCCGCTCGCGCCATATCTGCTCGCGCCCGTCGCGCTCGCGCTATTCGCCGGAATCCTCGCCATCGCGCCGGTCGTCGATGCGAGCGGCCTGCGCGACATCGTCGACGTCTCCACCTCGAACACGCTTCCGCCGAGCGCGAACCTCGCGCACATCCGCGTCGTCCCCGAAGAGTCGGCGATCTTCGCCGGCAACAAAGTCGTCGGTCAGCTCGGCGCTTACTATCAGGTCGGCCAGTTCAACGTTCAAGTCGAGCGGGGGCACCTCGTTTGGGTGGCGCCGCTCGAATTTCAAGGGCTCGTGCAATGGCTATCGCGGCGCACGAGTCCCGGCGTCATCGTCGTGAGTGCGGAGAATCCCGACGCACCGGCCGAGTTGCGGCAGCGCTCGCCGATGCGCTTCATTCCGTCCGCGCCGGTGAACGACAACCTGTACCGCCACGTCTACATGACCTACGGTTTCGAACAGATTCTGGAGACGACGCTGCAGCTCGACGACAAGGGCGATCCGCAGTACCTCGCGACGCTCGGCCGGCCGACGATCGGGTGGAGCGGACAGAAGGTCACAGGCGTCGTGATCGTCGATCCGGCGACCGGCGCGATGCAGCGTTACGCGCGAGCCGATTTCGACAAGCTCCCGCATTGGGTCAGCCGCGTCTACCCCGATCAGTTGGCGCTCGAATACAACGAATGGTTCGGCAAGTACGTCCACGGGATGTGGAATTATCTGTTCGCCAAACGCGACGTACACGTTCCCGCGCGGCCGGAAGTCTTCGGTCTGCTGGCCGACCGCTTCGTCTGGTTCGTCGATCACACGTCGCCGGCGAGCGACCAGTCGATGACCGGTTTCACCTACATGGACACGGTGACGGGGAAGACGACCTATTACACCTCGTCCGGCGGCGAGTTCAATTCGCGCGGCGCCGAGGACGCGGTCGCGTCGAATCCGATCGTGCGCCAAGGAAAACTCGTACCGACCCAGCCGATCCTCTACAACGCCTTCCAGCAGAACACGTGGGTCGTCCCGCTGGTCGCCCCCGACACGGGAAAATATCAGACGCTCGCGCTCGTCCAAGCCAAGAACGGCCGCGTCGTCGTCGGCTCGACCTCGAGCGGTTCACCGCAAAACGACGCTTTCGCCCAATATGCGGCGGTGCTCGGCGTGAGCGCTTCGGTCGACGAAAGCGGCGGGCTCGAGCGCCGCTTCGAGGGTCAGATCGAACGAATCGCCGCAGGGCCGGGCGACAGCATCTATTTCACGTTGCATGGCAGCCGTCAGATCTTCGGGATCGACGGCGCGACCGCGCCGGCGTTGCTGGCGCGCAGCGGCGACCGCGTCACTTTCCGAGCAGCGCCCGCTCGCGGTGGGTCGATCTCGAAGGTGCGCGACTTCCAAGACGCGGCCCTCGCTCCGTGATTTCGCGATCGCAGTGAACGCGCTGGCGACGCCGCGACTGCGCATCGATGCTGTGACGGTGTCGAACGCGAACGTCCTGTGGCGCTTGATGCAAGCCGCTAACCTGCGGGAATTTCAAGACATCCCGCGCTATACGCGCGAAGAGTTCGAGCGGCGTGTCGCGCGCCGGCCCAAACGCTTCAACGCCCGCGCGCTGGGACGCTTCGAATGGCTGGTCTCCCTCGCCGCTACTCGAGAGCCGATCGGCTGGGTTTCATTGCGAATCGGCGAGCAGATGCGCGGCGCCGCCGAGGTCGGCTACAGTCTGTTGGCCGCCTACCGAGCACGGGGTTATGCAACCGAAGCCGTCGCCGCGATCGTCGGCGCCGCTTTTTCAGAAAGCGACCTCGGACGAATCGAAGCGTGCTGCGTCCCCGAAAACGTCGCCTCGCGCCGCGTTCTCGACCGGTTGGGTTTCATTCAAACGAAATCGCAAAAGCGCGGCGCGATGGTGCGCGGCCAAGCCGTCGACATCATCGTCTACACGTTGACGCGCGAACGCCAGGCTCAACTGGGGTCGGCGAATTCGATCGTGATGCCGGCGTCGGCGAAGCCGAAGTAACGCCGCTCGTCGCCGCGCAAGTACGCTTCGAGCGGCTCGCGGACGACGGCGACCGGCAAGCGCTCGGGGACGCGCTCGCGCTCGACCCATTCCAACGCGACGACGTGCGCGTCGTCGCTCGGCAGCTGCGGCTCGCCCTCGGCGCCGACGGCGAACGTGAGATTCAAGAAGTGCGTTCCGGTCGAGAGATCGTACGATTCACTGACATAGAGCAGCCGCTCGACCCTCGCTTCGAGGCCGGTCTCTTCGCGAAATTCGCGCTTCAGCGCGTCGCGGAGCAACTCGCCTGCGCGCCGGCGTCCCCCGGGGAGATTCCAGAGCGGCTGCGGATGATTCGGATAACGCGACGCGACGAGCAGAATTCGCCCCGATCGCTCGAGGACACCCGTGCCAAGCTGGATGCTAGTGGAACTAAAAGGCGAGATCCGGTTCCGGGACGACCGGCATCGCCATGTGGCGCCGCTTGAGCGGATTGAACTCGGGCGTCGATGCTGGGACCGGGGTCGCGGCGCCCTCGGGCCGGTGCGGCGTCACCTGGAGCTGCAGCCCCTTGAACGATTGCGCCGCGGGCTGGGGCTTCGGGCCGGTCTGAATTTGAAGCGGGGCCCGAACGTTCGCGACGGGGTTGTGGGCCGTGGCCACAGGGGGCCGGGCGGCCGGCTTCGCCCAGACGGCCGTCGTCATGCCGATAAGACAAGCCAGCGTGAGCGTAACTCGCGAGCAGGGTCCCATTTGAGGCCGCCCTTCGCGCGGCACCGCTCTCGCACCCGCCCAAACCGTCATCGCGCGACGGTCGGAGCGCGGTAGAAGCCCGGCCGCTGCGCGCGCCTCACGCGGACACGAAGTTCTTCAGCGGCGCTTTGGGCTGCCGAACGCAAGCGCATCGGAGCCGTTCGGTGCGCCCGAAAGGCCGCGTCGAGCGCCGCGAACTCGGTTGCGTCGCGCCTTCGAATGTCGTCGATCGTCGGCTGCGCGACCCGCGGATGCGTTCCTTGATAGGGCCGCACGCGCTCAATCTGCTCCAGGAAAATCTCGTTCGGCGCCGCGCGGACCGGGCGCGGCGTCGGATCGCCGAGATCGGTATAGCGGCGGTGCTTCTCGGCCAGCAGCGCCGCCGGTACGACATTGCCGTAATGGTGGTAGATGTAAGGCACGACGACGGCGCCGCCGCGCATTCCGCTCGGAACCTCGTGCACCGCATTGCGCCAGCGCAGTTCGCGCTCGAACCGGTAGAAGATCGTGCGACGCGCGACGTCGGTGATCCAGCCGAACGTCCCGAAGAAGTGATAGGTGTACGCGTCGAGGCGCCCGGCGCCGGGCTCGACGCGCGGCAGCAGGTTTCGAACGAGGTACTCGATCTGCTCGCCGTGGATTTCATCGGCATCGATGAACAGCACCCAATCCGGGGGCGTTTCCAGCGCGAGTAGCGGCGCGAACGCGCGATTCCGCATGTCGGCGAAATCGACGAAGGGGTTCTGATGGACGCGCAACGTGCCCCGTTCGCCGAAAGCGCTCGCCTCCAAGATCGCCACGTTCTCGCTGCGCTCGAGCCCGGAGTTGTCGTTGACCACCAAGAGATCGACGGCGCCCCGAATCGAGGCCAGCATCGGCGCGAGATAGGGTTCGGGCGTCGCGCCGACGCAGAGCACGCACGCGATCGTGAAAGTTGAGCTGTTCGACATTCGTGATGTCCGGCGTTTGGAAGAAGCGCTGGCGATTCGCTTGCGGGTCTTCGTGGACGAGCAAGGCGTTCCGCTGGAGCTCGAAATCGACGAACACGACCGCGACGATCCCGCGACCCTGCACGTCCTGGCGCGCGAAGACGGTAGGGCGATCGCAACCGGACGCTTCTACGTCCTCTCCGAGAGCCGGGTGCAGATCGGAAGGATGGCGGTGCTTCCTGACGCGCGCGGCCGCGGCGCCGGCGCGGCGATCCTGGTGGCGCTCGAAGCGGAAGCGCGGCGCAGGGGCTTCAGCGAAGCGCAACTCGACGCGCAGACTCACGCTACCGGCTTCTATCGAAAGTTCGGATTCAACGACGCCGGACCGCAACATCTCGACGCCGGCATCCTCCACCAGCCGATGCGCAAGACGCTCTAGAGCGGGAGGCCGCTGCTCGAGGGCATCCGGCTCGACCAGCGCCGGAATTTGCGGTTGCTTTTGAGATACTTTTCCAGCCGGCCGATCCGGTCGCTAATCGACGGATGCTGCTGCACGAACGCTTCGAAGCCGACGTCGCCCTCGAGCCTCTTGATCGCTTTGAAGAACCAGATCGAACCCCATGGATTGTAGCCCGCGGCCGCGGCCAGATTCGCCCCTTCCTGGTCGGCCGCGTATTCTTGCTGACGCGTGAAGTTCAAGAACGAGTATTGCGCTCCATAACCAGCGGCCTTCACCGCCTTCTGCGCGGTCTGCGAGCGACCGAACATGTTGCCGATCTTCGAAATCAGTCCGGCCTTCTTTTTGGTCTCGAGCTTTGCCGTGACGTGTCCGAGCTTGAGGTGCGCCGTCTCGTGACCGACGACGTTGGCGAGTTCGGTCTCGTTTTCGACGTCGCGCAAGAGCCCCTCGTTGACGAACACGTAGCCGCCCGGCGCGGAGAACGCGTTGGCCTGATCGCCTTTGACGACGATGAATCGTTCGGCGAACCAGACCGGCTGCGCGGCCGCGGCGACCTTGCGCCCGATGGCGTTGAGCGTTGCGGCGTACGGCGAATCGCGGACGATCTGCCCTTTGGTCCGAAAGTCGTTGTAGGCTTGCAAGCCGATCTGCCGTTCCTGGGCATGTTTATCGGCCGCAAGGCCGCCGCCGAAAACGAGCACCAACGCTGCCAAGACCAGAGCGGGAGCGATTCGCGCCGGCCGAATCACGTGCGGGCCCAAGCCGAATCCAAGGCAAACATTGCGGCGCCGACGTCGCGTGCCACGATCGAAAGTTCGCGAATCTCAGCCGGGTCGTAATGCGGCATCTCGCTTTGTTTCGGCCCCAGCGCGAAGAAGCCGAAGAGTTTTCCGGCGATCAGCATGGGCAGCACAAGGTCCGCTTCAGGTACCACCTTCCCCGCTCGTTCGCGGCGCAGATCGTGTCCGCGCCGCAAGTCGTCGAATTCGTTGTTCGTCTTCTGCGGCACGCACGCGATCTGCGTCAAGCTTGGAAGTGTTTGGTTCTTATGAAAGCGCGGCATCGCGAGTTCGTACTGGTCTGAGTCATTTCGCGTAAACGCGGCCGCGAAGGTTGCGTCGGTCGCTTTCTTGATCGTCCCCATGACCTGGTCTTCGAGGCTGTGCCGATTCTCGACGAGCGCAATGCCCTCACCGAGCTTCCGCAAAAGCCGAAAACGGCTCGCGCGATCGGGTAGCACGAAGTTCACCAGCGCGTGGTTCGCCTTCTCTTCGAAAGGCTTGAGCACCCAAGCGATGAGGCCGGCGACGACGGCGTTCAGCGCCCCTAGCCTCTCTGAAAACAGCTCGTGGCCGGCGTACTCCACGCCCTTGAAGGCGATGAGAAACACCGCGCAATAGGTGCCTGCCAAGAGCGCACGATCGACGACCCAGTCGATCGAAAAGAGTTCGCGGCGGCGCGCTGCGATTGCGAGCCCGATCGGGAAGATCAGCGTGGTGACGGAGTCGATGATCGAAAGTGCGTCGCCGAACTTGTCTTCGAGGTACGGGAATCGCGTGAGAAAGTTGGCTACCGTGCCGAACGTGAAGAAGAGACACGAGATGGCAATCAGGAGCTGACGGGGTCGTTCGCTTCGCGGCGCCTCGACGAAGCCCACCACGACAGCGAGGATGATCGCGAGTCGCAACGCCGCGTCGATCAGGAGATAGGCGTAGTACGCGAGCGCCGGCAACGACGCCGGGTTGCACGCCTCTTGGCAGATGTCGATGTACGTCACGCCGTGAAAAACGCCGGCGGCGAACATCGCCGCGGCCGCCCACCAGCTGATCCGGCGAAGAATGCCCCTGATGCCCGTGCAGCCCGCTTCTCTGAAACAAGCAGTCAACTTCAAGAGCGCCCCGAGGCTGAAGCTCACCCCCGCATATTTGACGAGCATCGCGAGCCACTGGATCCGGCCTTCCGGTAGCTCTTGCCAAAACAGATCGAGCGAACTGCCAAGAAGCGACCAAGCCAAGAGCGTCGCGAGCCGTTGCTGCTCGCGGGTTTTTTGCCCGGTGAGTGCCAGAAACGCGCCGACCGCGCACATCCCGATTCGCGCCAACGCTTCGACCCACAACTCTGGGCGTGTCGACCATTCGCTTGCGAAGCTGGGATGAGAAATCCAGTCGTAGTACGCCGCCGCGAAAGAAGCGCTGAAGAGCACGGACAGTGGAATCCGGCCGTAGATAAAATAGACCGCGGGTTGCCGCGCTTGCGATGTCGGCGCCGCCCGCGCGCTCATGCTGCGATCACACGGGGCGCAAAGAACGATACGACGTCGTCAGGTACTCGAGCCGGTTGCCCAAGCCGCAACCGCCCGCGCTGAAGGTCGCATTGGTGATTTGCGCGTTCGCCGGATCGCTGGTTCCTTGCCGGCACGAGCCGGCCACGGTGAAGCTCGCCGTTCCGGTGTACGCGTTGTCGGCCTTCACGGCCGTTTGGTGCTTCTCGTACTCGCCGGAAGTGTTGTCGTCGTTCGAAGATTTCGAGGACGAGCCGACATGCGAGACCGACGCCGCAAGTTTCTGGAAAAAGCCGCGCGGCTTTTTTCCCGCCGGCGCCGGTTGCTTGCCCCCAGTCGATCCGCCAAAGAAGAGGGTCGCGCCGTCGGCACGCTGATAGACCAGCCGATACGAGTTCGAGTGAACGTCGAACGTCTTGAGCGTAAATCCGCGCGGGAGACGCTCCGGGACGACTGCTTGGAACGGAAGGCGCCTGAGCGCGCTGACTTGACTCGCGCTCAGCCCGCCGGGTCCAGCATGTTGCGCGGCGCCCGGGCCGGCCGGCAGAGACAGCGCGATCGCTCCCACGAGCGCGCCGACGGCGTCACGGAGGCGCATGGAGAACTCCCCCATTCAATGGTGTGGCCCGCGCCGTCCGGGCGTCGACGCGACCCCGTGCCGACGGATTTGGCGGGACTCTAGCCTGAATCTTGCCCCGCACGCGTCCCGGCGTAGCAGCAACCCCAAAGGCGGCCTTGACGGTTATAGGGCTTGGTGGTACCATCCCTGTCTATGCCCGGAGGCCTCTTCGGGCCGGTTTCCCTTGTCCGCGCTTTTGAGAGAATATAAGAAAAACTGATGGCGAAATCGATGCTTCCCAAGTCGTCGGCCGGTAAGACGTCAGCGGGGAAGACGACCCGCTCGAAGCGCGCGATAAAAGGTGAAGACGGCTCGGTCGTAGCGACGCTCGCACCTGCGAGTGGTTTTCACGTTGACGCGGGCGCGTTCACGGTCGAGCGTTATGCCGATCCCGGTCCCAAGACGCAGCGTCACAGCTTCGCCAAGATTGCCGACGTGCTCGATCTTCCCGATCTGATCGAACTTCAGAAGGCTTCGTTTCATTGGTTCATCACCGATGGTTTGAAGGAAGCCTTCGATTCGATCTCGCCGATCAAGGACTTCACCGGCAACCTCGTTTTGGAATTCGGCGACCACTCGCTCGGCGAGCCGAAGTACACGGTTGAAGAGTGCCGCGAGCGCGATATGACGTACAGCGCGCCGCTGCGCGTGCGCGTCCGCTTGATCACCGCCGAATCGGGTGAAATCAAGGGCATCCCCGATCAAGAAATTTTCATGGGCGACTTCCCGCTCATGACCGACAAGGGCACGTTCATGATCAACGGCGCGGAGCGCGTGATCGTGAGCCAGCTCGTCCGTTCGCCCGGCGTCTACTTCTTGCAGGACGTCGACACCAACAACCGCCCGACGTACAACGCGACGATCATCCCGAACCGCGGTGCCTGGATCGAGTTCGAAACCGACAACGGGACGAAGAACGACGAGACCGAGGGCACCGTCGGCGTCCGCATCGACAAGAATCGCAAGATCTACGTCACGACCTTCGTGCGCGCGCTGTCGCGCCCCGATCTCGGCTTCAGTTGGGAGAGCGACGAAGCGATCCTCAAGCTCTTCGACAACAACCCGATCATCGTCAACTGTCTCGAAAAAGACAAGGACGTCCACTCACGTGAGGACGCGCTCAAGGAGATCTACAAGAAGCTCCGCCCGGGCGAACCCGAGAACGCCGAGAACGCCGAGAAGCTGCTCGAGTCGCTCTTCTTCGACGAGAAGCGCTACGACCTCGCCGGCGTCGGCCGCTATAAGCTTTCAGGCAAACTCGAGCGCGAGTACCAAGCCGCGAACTTGAAGATCCCGCCGATCGAGAAGAAGTGCCTCGTCCGCGAGGACATGATCGCGGTCATTCGCCGCTTGCTCAAAGTTGCGACGCGCCAGATCCACGTCGACGACATCGACCATCTGGGCAACCGCCGTATCCGTTCGGTCGGCGAGCTGCTGCAAAATCAGTTCCGCGTCGGCCTCCTACGACTGGAGCGCGTCGTGCGCGAGCGCATGACCGTCCAAGACATCGAGACCGTCACGCCCCAGGCGCTGATCAACATCCGCCCCGTCGTTGCGGCGATCAAAGAATTCTTCGGGTCGAGCCAGCTCTCGCAGTTCATGGACCAGACCAACTCGCTGGCCGAGCTGACGCACAAACGCCGCCTCTCGGCGCTTGGACCCGGCGGCCTTTCGCGCGAGCGCGCCGGTTTCGAAGTCCGCGACGTCCACCACTCGCACTACGGCCGCATCTGCCCGATCGAGACGCCGGAAGGCCCCAACATCGGACTGATCGGTTCGCTTGCGACCTACGCGCGGGTCAACCGCTACGGCTTCATCGAGACGCCGTACCGCGTCGTCCATGACGGCGTCGTGAGCAGCAAAGATATCCGGTACTTCACCGCCGACAAAGAAGACGAGTACATCATCGCGCAGGCCAATACGCCGCTCGACGCGCAGGGTCGCATCACGGCCGATCAAGTCGTCGCGCGCTATGCCGAAGAGTACGTCGCGGAACCACCCGACAAGACGCAGCTGATGGACGTCTCGCCGAAACAGATCGTCTCGGTCGCGACGGCGCTCATCCCGTTCCTCGAGCACGACGACGCCAATCGCGCGCTGATGGGCGCGAACATGCAGCGTCAAGCCGTCCCGCTCTTGCGTCCGCAGGCGCCGATCATCGGCACCGGCATGGAATACCGCGCCGCCAAAGATTCGGGCGGCTGCGTCCTGGCCGAAGAGCCGGGCGAGGTCACGCTCGTCGACGCGCGCCAGATCATTGTGCGCGCCGACGAATCGGGGATCGAGAAAGTCTACGATCTCTTGAAGTTCACGCGCTCGAATGCGGGGACGTGCATCAACCAAGCGCCGATCGTCAAGATCGGCGAGAAGGTCGTGCGCGGCCAGATCATGGCCGACGGCCCGTCGTCCGATCAGGGCGAGATGGCGCTGGGACAAAACGTCCTGGTCGCTTTCATGCCTTGGGAAGGCTTCAACTACGAAGACGCCATCCTCATAAGCGAGCGGATGGTCAAAGACGACCGCTTCACCTCGATCCACATCGAAGAGTACGAGTGCGAAGCTCGCGACACCAAGTTGGGGCCGGAAGAGATCACGCGCGACATCCCCAACGTCGGCGAGGATTCGCTCAAGGACCTCGACGAGAACGGGATCATCCGCATCGGCGCCGAGGTTCGGCCCGAAGACATCCTGGTCGGTAAGGTCACGCCCAAGGGCGAGACCGAGCTGACCGCCGAGGAGCGCCTCCTGCGCGCGATCTTCGGCGAGAAGTCGCGCGAAGTCCGCGACACCTCGCTGAAAGTTCCGCACGGCGAGAAGGGCAAGATCATCGACGTCAAGATGTTCTCACGCGACAACGGCGACGAACTTTCGCCGGGCGTGAGCCACCTCGTGCGCGTCTACGTCGCCCAGAAGCGTAAGATTCTGCAAGGCGACAAGATGGCCGGCCGTCACGGCAACAAGGGCGTCATCGCCAAAGTGCTGCCGGAAGAAGACATGCCGTATCTGGAAGACGGCACGCCGGTCGACATCGTGCTCAATCCACTCGGCGTTCCCTCGCGTATGAACCTCGGTCAGATCATGGAGACGCATCTCGGCTGGGCAGCCAAGATGCTCGACATGAAGATCGCGACGCCCGTGTTCGACGGCGCGCACGCCGAGGACATCAGCGAATGGCTGCAAGACGCCGGCCTTCCGGCCGACGGCAAGACCTGGCTGCGCGATGGTCGCGACGGCGAACGTTTCAATCGGCCGATCACCGCCGGCTACATCTATATGATGAAGCTCGCGCACTTGGTCGACGACAAGATCCACGCGCGTTCGACCGGCCCGTACTCGATGATCACCCAGCAGCCGCTGGGCGGGAAGGCGCAATTCGGCGGCCAGCGTTTCGGCGAGATGGAAGTCTGGGCGCTCGAAGCCTACGGCGCTGCGTACACGCTCCAAGAGCTTTTGACGGTCAAGTCCGACGACGTCGTCGGTCGCGTCAAGACCTACGAAGCGATCGTCAAGGGCGAGAACGTGATGGAGCCCGGCGTCCCCGAGTCGTTCAAGGTTCTGATCAAGGAGCTGCAGTCGCTCGCGCTCGACGTCAAAGTACTGACCGAAAACCGCGAAGAGATCGAGATCAAGATCTCCGACGACGACATGACCGAGACCGCAAAGGACATCGGCCTGCTCGTCGGCGACGAAGATCCCCGTCTAGCGCAAACCGCGGCCGCGCAACGCGAAGCCGAACAGGCCCGGCTCGCCGCCGCAGCGGCGGCCGCCGGCGCGATCGGCGAAGGCGCAGTTTTGGAAGAAGAGCCCGAAGAAGAGGAAGAGGCCGAAGCGAGCGACGAGGAGGTCGCCGCCGCGGCGGTTTCATCCCGCGCCGTGATGCCGCCGACGAGCGAGTTGGACGAGGCTGGTCTCGGGCGGGTCGCCGGGCTCGGTGAAGATCTCGCCGAGGCCGACGTAATCGAAGAAGAGGCGCCGCCGGACGAAGAGGACCTCAACGAAGGCTACCAACTCGAAGAAGAAGAGGACGAACCCGAGAGCGAGACCGAGGAGGAAGAGCCACCCACCGGTCCCGACGAGGAATTTTAGTCCAAAGCTTGTCACCCTGAGCGGAAGCTCGCGCAGCTTTGACCCTGAGGCGAAGCTCGCGCAGCTTTGTCACCCTGAGCGAAGCTCGCGCAGCGAGCGGAGTCGAAGGGCCACCGGAACTCCGAGTCCCATCGGCGCTTTGACAGGCTCAGCGTGACAAGCCGCGTTGTCGATAAAAGAGGTATGGAAACGAAAGGCGGCTTCAGGCGCGTCCTGCTCGTTGCGCTTGCGCTGAGCTTGGTTGTGGCCGCACCAGCGACGGCGAAGAGCCAGCCCCCGTGCCGGCCGTCGGCGGTGCTCGCGACGCGCGTCGGGACGGTGGAGCGTCCCGAGTTCACGGTCGAGCAGAATCAGATCTTTGTCCTCTCGCTCGCGAGCAATCCGTCGACCGGTTATCGATGGGTGGTCCAGCCCGCGCGGCCGATCGCTTTCAACAGCATCGGCTCGGCGTATCGCGATACCACGCCCGTACGGCAAGCGCAAGCCGAAGGCAGCGAGCCGCAACTCGTGGGCGCGGGCGGCGATCAGCTCTTTTTGTTCAAAGCGTCGGTTCCGCCCGGAATCGAAACGATGGTCGTGCAGTACGTGCCGCCGGGTCAGGCGACGTATGCGCCGGCCGCCCGCTGGCAAACGTTTACGATCCGAGTCAAACCGCCCGAAGGCCGCTGCTAGCGCGCAACCCCGTCGCACGAATCGCCGAGTTCGCCGTTGCTGCGGAGAAACGTGACGTTGTTGGGATCGTTCGAAAGCGGAGCGACGCCGGCTTTATAGACGGCTCGTTGCCCGTTGAGCGCTCCGCCGTGAAACGTGATTCGCCCGGCGTTGAACGCATACGTTCCGTGATGTCCGGCGACGTCGCGATACGCGCCGTTGCCGAGGATGGCGAAATTCTCCGACATCGCGGCGTATAATCGACCGCTGCTCATGGTGTAACATTCGTAGCGTCCTGGGGCGACGTTCGCCGCCTTGCGTGGTGCGGGAGGCTTCGGCTGCATCGCCATGCTCGTACTACCTGCTCCGGTGAGGTGGCACGGCCGGTTACCGGGCGCGCCGCTTGCGAGTAACGTGTGTAACGAAGCGACGTCCATCGTCGAGCTGAAGCCGCCGCCGCGCGCGCCGGGGTCGTACGTGTACAATTGGCAGATCAGCGCACTGCAAGTGACGACTTTGAACTGCTGCCGGTACGGCCCGCAGTCGTAGCGGCCGTAAGTGATACCGCTCGCTGCCTCGACCGCGGCGAGCGTGACGCAAGCGAGCGCGACGGCAAATACCGACGAGAGTAGTCTGGGCATGGTACCCCTCGTGCGCGACCCTTAGCGGTGGAGTTTATCCTCGACGCTGCGCACGCCGCTCTCGACGGCCCTTTCGGTGCCCCGGATGGCGTTCACGATCCAGCTGATCACCGCGAAGACGCCGACGATCGCAAACAGAAAGACGATCCCGAAGACCCACGCCCCGACCTTGAGCATCTCCATCACAAAATGTTCCATGGCGCCTACCTTCAGAGGCACCCTAGCTGCCGCCTGGTTCAAATCCCCCCGCGGGTAGGCGGGCCCCTCGTCTTGCCCGTTCTGTTCCGGCAGGCGCACAGACCAAGGCAAGCAAGCAAACCGGCAACTTTTATTTGACGCTCGGGGTCTGTAATGGTACGATACTTCTCTGTGCCCCGCGGGTGAAAATGCCGGATTTTTGGGACCGACCCGGCCGTCGGCCCCAATTTGCGTTTGCCGGTATTTCGACCGTTCCTGAGGCGACGGGCTGAGGATTTAAATGAATTTATTGGACGTCAACAACTTCGATGCGATGCGTATCGGGCTGGCCAGCCCCGAGCAGATTCGGGCATGGTCTTTCGGCGAAGTCAAAAAGCCTGAAACGATCAACTATCGCACGCTGAAGCCCGAACGCGACGGCCTGTTCTGCGAGAAGATCTTCGGGCCGACCAAAGACTGGGAATGTCACTGCGGCAAGTACAAGCGCATCCGCTTCAAGGGGATGATCTGCGACCGCTGCGGCGTCGAGATCACGCGCGCCAAAGTGCGCCGCGAGCGGATGGGCCATATCGAACTTGCGACGCCGGTGACCCACATCTGGTATTTCAAGGGCGTTCCGTCGCGCATCGGGATCCTGCTCGACATGTCGCCGCGTCAGCTCGAGAAGGTCATCTATTTTGCCGCGTACATCGTCATCGATCCGGGCAACACGCCGCTGCAAAAGCGCGAAATCCTCACCGAGCAAAAGTACCGCGAAGCGCGCGAGAAATACGGCAGCGCCTTCAAGGCCGGTATGGGCGCGGAAGCGATCCGCGAGCTGCTGCGCGACCTCAATACGCGCCGGCTCCAAGAAGAGCTACGTCGCGAATTCAAAGAGACGACCGGACAGAAGCGCATCAAAGCCATCAAGCGGCTCGAAGTGGTCGAAGCGTTCATCAACTCGGGCAACAAGCCGGAGTGGATGATCCTTTCCGCGGTCCCCGTGATCGCGCCGGAATTGCGCCCGATGGTGCAGCTCGACGGCGGCCGCTTCGCCACCAGCGACCTCAACGATCTCTATCGTCGCGTCATCAACCGTAACAACCGCCTCAAGCGGCTGCTCGAGCTTTCCGCGCCCGAGATCATCATCAAGAACGAGAAGCGCATGCTGCAGGAAGCGGTCGACGCGCTGATCGACAACGGCCGGCGCGGCCGTCCGGTGACGGGGCCCAATAACCGTCCGCTCAAATCGCTCTCGGACATTCTCAAAGGCAAACAGGGCCGCTTCCGTCAGAATTTGCTCGGGAAGCGCGTCGACTATTCCGGCCGTTCGGTCATCGTCGTCGGCCCGCATCTCAAGCTGCATCAGTGCGGCCTGCCCAAAGAAATGGCGCTCGAGCTCTTCAAGCCGTTCGTGATGAAGAAGCTGGTCGACCGCGGCCAAGCGCATAACATCAAGAGCGCGAAGCGGATGGTCGAACGCGTGCGTCCCGAGGTGTGGGACGTCCTCGACGAAGTGATTCGCGAGCATCCGGTGCTGCTCAACCGCGCGCCGACGCTCCATCGTCTGGGCATCCAGGCGTTCGAACCCGTGCTCGTCGAGGGGAAGGCGATCCACCTTCACCCGCTGGTGTGCACGCCGTACAATGCCGACTTCGACGGCGACCAGATGGCGGTCCATCTTCCGCTGAGCGCCGGCGCGCAAGCCGAAGCGCGCATCTTGATGCTGTCGTCCAACAACATCTTGCAGCCGTCGTTCGGCCAGCCCGTTTCGATCCCGACCCAAGACATGGTGCTCGGGCTGTATTACCTGACTTTCCAAAAAGACGAATACGTCGGACCTGCCAAGAGTGCGATCCCCGACGACGTGCTGCAAAGCGTTCTGCCCACCAACGGGAAAACGTCGCATAACGGCAAGAAGTCGAAGGGCGCGAAGCTCGCGCCGCTTCCGGCCGGCGAAGAGCGTCTGCCCGCATTCGAAGATGCCAACGCGGCGGTCATCGCCTTCGAAAACAAAGTGATCGGTCTGCAAGACTGGATCAGAGTGCGTTGGAACGGCGAGATCGTCCGTACGACGGTCGGCCGCGTGAAGTTCAACGAAGCGTTTCCGGTTCGTTGGAAGCAGCCGTTCTACAACTTCATCGTCGACAAGGGGATGCTCAAGAAGCTCATCACCGACTGCTACCGTCGCCACGGCAATGCCGAGACGGCCGAGTTCCTCGATGCGATCAAGGTGCTCGGCTTCCGCTTCGCCACTCAATCCGGCACGACGGTCTCGATGAGCGACATCATCGTTCCGGAAGAAAAGTACAAAATTCTCGAAGACGCACAAGACGAAGTCGACAAGCTCCAAGACTTCTTCGAGCAAGGCTTCATCTCCGACGACGAACAGTACAACAAGACGATCGACATCTGGACCAAGGCCTCGGAAGAGGTCACGACCGCGATGCAGGCCGCCCAGAACCCACTGAACCCGGTCTTCATGATGGCGACCTCGGGCGCGCGCGGTTCGATCTCGCAAGTCAAACAGCTCGGCGGGATGCGCGGCCTCATGTCGGATCCGTCGGGCCGCATCTTGGAGATTCCGGTCAAGGCTTCGCTCAAAGAAGGCCTCACGGTGCTCGAGTACTTCATCTCGACGCACGGCGCGCGCAAGGGTCTGGCCGACACCGCGCTACGCACGGCGGACTCGGGCTACCTCACGCGGCGTCTGGTCGACGTGGCGCAAGACGTCATCGTGCGCGAAGACGATTGCGGAACGTCGCAAGGAATCGTCGTCAGCGACATCGCGTCCGGCAAAGAGATCATCGAGCCGCTGTTCGATCGTATCGTCGGCCGGCGTGCGGCCGAGGACGTCAAAGATCCCGCTAAACCGAAGAGCAAGCTCGTCGTGCGCGGCGAAGAGATCGACGAAGAGAAAGCCAAGGCGCTCATCGACGCCGGCATCACGCAGGTCAGGATCCGTTCCGTGTTGACCTGTCAAGCGCGGTACGGGGTTTGCTCGCTATGTTACGGGCGCAACCTTGCGACCGGGAAGAGCGTCGACATCGGCGAGGCCGTCGGCATCATCGCCGCTCAGTCGATCGGCGAGCCTGGGACGCAGCTCACGCTGCGAACCTTCCACACCGGCGGCGTCGCGACCGAAGACATCATCACCGGTCTGCCGCGCGTCGAGGAAATCTTCGAAGCGCGCAAGCCTAAGGGGAAGGCGACGATCGCGACGGCCGCGGGGACGGTTCAAGTCCTCGAGGAGAAGTCGAAGCGGATCGTCGTCATCACCGACGACCACGGCGAACAGCACGAGTACGACACCCCGCACGGGACGCATCTCTTGGTTGCCGACGGCCAACGGGTTGCCGCAGGCGACCAGCTCAACGAAGGCTCGCTCGACCCGCACGAGATTCTCGAATACAAGGGCGAGAACGCGCTGCAGCAATACCTCGTTCAGGAAGTTCAGCGCGTCTATCGTTCGCAAGGCGTCGACATCAACGACAAGCACATCGAGACGATCGTACGCTCGATGCTGCGCAAGGTGAAGATCGTCGACGGCGGCGACACGCGGCTCCTGCCGGGCCAGCTGATCGAAGCGGCGACGTTCGTGGAAGAGAACGAGCGCATGACCAACGACGGCAAGCAGCCGGCGCAAGGCAAGCCGGTGCTGCTCGGCGTCACGAAGGCATCGCTTGCGACCGAGTCGTTCCTCTCCGCGGCGAGCTTCCAAGAGACGACGCGCGTCCTCACCGACGCGGCGATCAAGGGGAAGCACGACCCGCTGCTCGGCCTCAAGGAAAACGTCATCATCGGGAAACTGATCCCGGCCGGAACGGGGATGTCGCGCTATCGCAACATCATGATCGAACCGGAAGGTCAGGACCTCGACGAAGAAGGCCGCCCGAAGGGCGCGTTCTTGGAAGGCTATCAGCCCGAGCCCGAGCCGCTACCGTACGGCTCGAAGTTGGTCAGCGGTTTCCAAGATCGCCGGCCGCCGCTCGAGCAGACGGTGCATTACGAGGGCGACTACAACGAGGACGTCGCGGTCATCGCGCCGCCTCCGAAGACGCAGTACGTCAAGAAGGGCATCAACCCCGAAGATCTCTGATGTCCGGCTGAACATTGTCACGCCGAGCATTGTCACGCTGAGCGAAGCGCGCCGAAGGCGCGCGGAGTCGAAGCGGCGACGCGACTATGAAAAAAGAGAAAGGGTCCGGCCAAACGCCGGGCTCTTTAGTTGTGACTGTACATCTTCTCGATTTGCAGTGCCGCGAGCCGTGGATCGCTTCGCGGGACGATCGACGATTGGTCGCTCATCTGCCCGTGACGCAAGGCCGCCAAGGCCGCGCTTCGCCGGCCCAGCGCTACGTACACGGCAGCGACCGACGCACCACCCACTTGCCGGCGCAGAGGCGACGTTTCCAGCCGCCGAATCTCACGCAGCGCTCGTTGCGAATTACCGGCCAACGCCTCAGCATACGCATCTAGGGCGGTGAGTTGGCCGGGTTCGAACTGATCTCGCGGAAGGCGCCGTATGGTCTCGATGGCGGCCCGCCGGTTCCCGAGTTGAACTTGCGTTAGCGCGACGTGAAGCAGCGCTGCGGCGTTGTTGGGGTCGAGGTTGAGCGCTTGCCGCAACTGCGCCAGCGCTTCGGGATAACGGTGCGCGTAGTAGTAGGCGAACCCGAGCCAGCGCGCGATCGGAACGGAGGTCGGATCGGCCAGCGCAGCCTCACGCAATTGGGCGACGCTGGTCTTGCTGTCGCCACGATCGAGCGCGAGGATTCCGTACCACTGACGGGCCGAAGCATAGGTGGGATCGAGCGCGATCGCGCGTTCGAAATGTGCGCGGGCTTCGCCGGCCTTGCCTATGCACTGCATCGCAAAGCCGTAGCTCGCTTGCGCCGCGGCGCTCGTAGCGTCGAGCTCGACTGCCCTTCTAGCAATCGCTATCGCGCGGGCTTTCTCGCGCTTGCCCGGCGGAGTGCCGAATTCTACGAGCCACAGCTGAAAGCGCGCATCGGCCTCGCCGGAATAACCTAACGCGCTGCGTGGAGCCAGCCGTTCGACGATCTCGAACTGAGCGAGGCTGCGGCGCAGGTCGACGCCGGTGCGTTTGTTCCAGTAATACCGTCCGAGCCGGTAAGCGCGCTCCGCTCGGGGATCGAGCGTTGTGGTCGGCCGAGCGGGACGCTCGCCGTGCACGCCGAGCCCCACCGTGAGGGCGATGCTGAATACGGAGAAGGCGAGGATTCGCAGGGCCAGGCGTCGGGAAACGTGGAATGGCCGGCGCCGCACGCCGGGCATCGATTCCTCGGTTCGCGCCCATTCGTCCGCGCCGGTTTCGTTTGGGGCTTCAGCCTCCCTCAGCCTGACCACACCGACGAAACGATAGCCTCGTCGCGGTGCCGTCCGGATCAGACCGTCGCAGCCTTCGGCCGCTAGCGCCTTGCGCAGCAGGTAAATGTGCTGTGTCAAGTTGCTCTCTTGAACGAACTCACCCGGCCAGAGGCTTTCCATCAGCGTTTCTTTGGTCACGATTTGGCCGCTGTGTTCGATCAAAAGAAACAAAATGTCGAGAGCGCGCGGGGAAAGCGGGACCGTGCGCCCCTTGCGCGTCAGCGTCCGCAATTGAGTGTCGAACTCAAAATCCTCAAAAGCGAGATAGCGCTCCGCCATGCTTGTAGTTTAGCGGCGCCGCCGCGCTTGGCAAGGGTCGATGCAGCCGTTTTACCTTCGGCGGGTGAAAATTTGATATTTCAAGCGCGATTCGTGATGTTTCGTGATGCGGTGCGGCGTCGGGGAACGGCCGCTGCTGAAGATTTTTTAGACCGCGCGGCCCTAGCATAAGAAGAACTCGCTTTCGAGGAGCCCACGATGAGAAAACGCATCTTCATCGTCGCGCTGCTGTCGATAGCCCTCAATCTGTGCGCGGTCGGGACCCTTCGAGCTGGGACGACCGGTACGATCTCGGGCACGGTCACCGACAGCGCGACGAACGCCGGCATTGCCAACGTTCGCGTCGCCGCGGTAGCGCCGACCGGTCGCTACGTCGCCGCGACCGACGCTAAAGGCTTTTACTCGTTTACCGGGGTCGCCCCCGACACGTACACGCTGTCGTTCGAAATCCCGAGTTATCAGCCGAATTCAGTCACCGGCGTCAACGTCTTTGCCGATCAAATCGCCCAAGTCTCGATTACGATGGCTCGCAACCTCGTGACCATCGGTCGCGTAACGGCGCGCAGTCAGGGTTCCGCCTTCCAGCCGAACCAGACGACCGACACCTACACCGTTACGGCTAGCCAAATCGCTACGCAACTGGGTAAGAACGACGCCGCGAGCGAGACCGCGCTGCTGTTGACTCTGCCTGGAGTCAGTCGCGACAATTTCGGCTATCCCGTAATCCGGGGCGGCCGCGAGAACGAGGAGGGATTTCAATACGAAGGCATCCCGTACACGGACGCCTTGACCAACCAATTCGTCAACAGTCTCACCCTCAACGGCGGCGTTCAGTCGTTGCAGCTGACCCCCGGCGCGGGCGACGCCTCGATCGGCAACAATGGGACCGGCACGCTGAACTTGATCTCAAAGCGCGGCGCCTATCCCGCCTTTGGACAAGTCGACGTTGAAGCGTTCACCTTTCCGTACATGCATCAGTTTCAAAGCGAGTACGGATTCGCTTCGCCCAACGGCCGGATCTCGAATTACTTTTCGTTTCTGGGCTCGCGGCAGAACATCCAGTTCGGTTCTCGCGGTTCAGATGCCACCTCCCTGGGTGCGTACTTCGCCACGTTCATGCAAGCCGCCAACGCCTTCACCGACAACTTCGTCTACAAGTTCGGCAAGAACAACAATCAGTCGTTTCAGCTCTTCTACGAAAACGACTTATTGGTCAATTATCTCAATTATGGCGGCATCGATAACCTGTGCTTCTACACGTGCGATGCGTTCGCGCTCGCGAACGTTTCGGCGTTGAGCGGTCTCAGCAGTTCGCAAATTGCCGCGATCGAACGTTTCGATCCTTATCAGACTTCCGTCAACCAGAGCTTGAACAGGCGCAGCGCCAGCTACCAGCCCAACGACACCTTCAAGCTCCAATACTCGAACAATCTCGACTCGTCGACCTATCTGACGATGAAGTACTTCAAAGTCAACGCGGTTACGATTTTCGACTACCCCTTCACGAGTCAGAATTTCAACAACCACGTTGCATCGCAGGGTGGACAGACCAGCGGCGCCACGTTCGACGCGACCAAGCAGCTCAGCGCCGCACATCTGCTCAAAGTCGGCGGCAGCTATTTGTACGCGCACCCCGATTTCGATTCACATTATCCCGGTTACGGCGTGCTCGCCCTGAGCGGTTTCGGTTCGGGGGCCTACGAGGCGCTCGACTTCCTGCCGGCAAACGCCACGAATCCGACGCCGGGCTCGCCCTTTCAGCCGACGGGCTACCTGCAGCAATTCGCTGCGCTCTTTCCCGGCGGGGTGGTTCCGCGCGCGCCCGATTTCGCGCTTCAGGCGATGACGAACCGGCAAGACTGGGCCGTCTATCTCAATGACACGTTCAGCCCCAACGATCGTCTGAAGTTGGACGTCGGGCTGCGCGTCGACGGCGCGAATTACTTGCTGCCGAGCGCGGCGCCCTGTAACCAGTACGCGAAGGGAATCTCGCTCGACGCTCCCGGTCCGATCGGACCGAACGGATTCCCGGTCGGAGGCGGTACGAATCAGTGTCTCTACGCGTCAAATGCATTCGATGCGGCAGGCAACCCGATCGTTACGATCGAGCCGCAAGCCAAGAATCCCAAAGTGCTTGAGCCGCGCATCGCTTTCTCCTACCAAATCGGGCGTAACGACGCCATTCGCGCGAGCTATGGCCGTTCGGTTGAATTCGCGCTGCTCGCCGACGTCGACTCGAACGTCTCGCGCGCGTACTATCAAACCGGTCCCTACGCGGCCTTGGCCAAGATTCCGCCGACGGCTGCGATCTGCGGCATCAGCGGCGCCAACAATTGTACGAGCTACGGCGATCAGCTCTACTGGGAAAACCAGATCGGGGTCAACGGCATCCCCATCGAACCGGTAAAGCCGGAAACGTTCTCCAACTGGGATTTCTCGTATTCGCACAGCTTCGGTGCAGGCTTCGGCATGAAAGTAACTCCCTATTACCGCCGGGGCTACGATGCGCTCGCCTTGGCTGCTACGCCGAAGCTGGACAAGGCCGGCAATCCCGTGCTCGACCAGAACGGCAACCCGGTGTTCAATCCGTCGATCGCGACGAACCTCGGCATCAACCGCACGACCGGCGTCGAGTTCTTGCTCGCGCGCGAGGCGGCCTACGGCCTCGGCGGCGCGCTCTCGATGACCTACATCAACGAGTTATCGAACGTCCCGCCACTGTCGACGAGCGAAGACTTCTTTCCCACGATCCCGTTTGCGTCGCTGCAGCTCGGCAACGTGTACCGGGTCGGCTTCTTGTCGCCGTTTCAGTCGACGCTTGCCATCCAATATAAGTTCCGCAACGGTCTCAAGATCAATCCGGTCGTCAGCTACAATAAGGGCTATCCGATCGGCAACGGGAGCATCGCAGCCTTCACCGTCAACGGCAAACCATTCAACGTGCCGAGCACGAACATCACGAGCCCTGCCGGCGCCGGCGGCGCGCAGCTCTACGTCGATCCGCAAAATCCCGGCTCGTTCTTCAAACCGAACGTCGACGCGCTCCGGTCCGGAGCCCTGTCGCCGTCGGCCGGCGGCGTTCTCTCCAATGCGCGCTTCACCACGAATCTCGATCTCGAAATGAACCCGCCCGGCAGTCGCAGCACCTTCGGCGTGCTGATCGGCAATCTGTTCAACAATCTCTACGGTGTGCCGACGCTGAACAGCCGTTACCAGCCGATTGCAACCGGCATCGCCGGACCGCGAACCGGAACGACGACGAACGTCATCGGTTTTCCAAGCGATGCTTTCACCAATTACTCTGCGGCACGTTTCGGGCAACAGGCTTACATCATCAGTCCCAATGGATCGCCGACAAGTTACCGCTTGTATTACCAACTCGGTTTCTAAAGGAGCGCGCACTTGCTGAAGCACCTTACCGCCCTGACTGGGCTGGCTCTGCTCGGATTTGCCGGATGCACCTCCGGCAACTCCGCGATCGAGCCGGCATTCGGATCGGCAAACCTGAACCTCAACAAAGCGCAATTAGCAGTCGGCGTCGCTACCTTGACCGATGGCAGCAAAGGGTTGAATACCGTCGTCACGTTCCGCCAACCCAACGGACTGTCGGCGACGCTGCTCAATACGCCCACGATCGTCGGCCCGGCAAACTTGGTCGTGCCCGCAATAGGGGCCGCCGGTGTCGACGGCGGGACGAATCATATCTCGGCCTCGCCGCAGGTCCTACCAGGGCAGACGGCAATCGCCACGACCTTTGGGACGAGCGGCGGTGCATTTGCGTACGGCTTCTCGCCGGAAAACAGCTCGACGGCCGGCTCGGCCTCGTTCACGCTTTACACCGAACCGTTCTTTCCTTCGGCTGCGATCACCGCACGCACGTACAAGTGTGGTCCGCCGGCCTGTCCGCAAACGCGTAACGGCACGTTTCCGACCGGGTTCACCGGCTACACGGAAGGCTTCTCGGCTTTCGCGCAGACGACGCCCGTCGCCGGGACCTATAATCTTTCGGTCGCGATTACCGATGTCTTCAACAATACGACGACGATCGCGGCTCCGGCCGCGACGTTGACGTCAACGGTCGGCTTGCCGGCCTTTGCCGCAGCTCCGACGTTCATCAAGGACGGCCAAGGTGGCTTGACGATCAATTTCACGGCGCCGGCGGGCGTCACGGAGACGCTCGTTAACGTCGTCGTTAGCGATGCGACGTACGGAACTGCGTATTACACGCTGGTCGCGCAGGGTTCCGGGGCGCAATCAGCTGTTTTGCCGCCGAACCTCGGGCCGACGGGGACCGGTTCGGGCACGACGGCCGCGACCTCGCCGACGATTCCGGCGGGCGATGCGTTCCGCATTCTTCTCGTCGGAGCAGACTATCCGGCGTACGAAGCGATCCCCTCGCAGAACGCCCAGCAGACGCCTACCATCGCCGGCGCGAACGGCCAAGCGGACATCACACTCGTTAACTCGGGATCAAACATTTACTAGAAACTCGATGACGATTGCGAATGCGCTTCAGGGTCTGCACGCGCGCCTGCGGCGTGAAGGGTTGCGCGCGAACGACATCATGGTCGTGAGGGACGGCGTCTCACTGCGCGAGGCGGTTCGAAAATCACGGCTGGGCGATCGGCGCCTCACGCCTATCATCGTGTTCGTTGGAGACGAACTCGATGATGCCCCGCTCGCCGTCGGCAACGTGTGGCTCGACCCGCAAAGCGGGACGCTCCGCGCGAACGGTCGCGAAGAGTTCGTTCGGCCCAAACCCGCCGCGGTATTGCGCGTGTTGATGCTCGAGGCTAACCGATTCGTGCCGCGGCGTACGCTGATCGATCGTGTCTGGGGCGGCGATCGTGCGGGCGCAGAACAAACGCTGCGCGTTTACATCCACGACCTGCGAGCGCTGATCGAACACGACCCGCGCAAGCCCGAACACATTCTTACCATCCGGTCCGGCGAGACCGGTTATTTATTTCGAGGCTGACCTCGAGAAGGGCATCAACTTCGAAGATCTGTATTGTCATGGACGATATGACGCTGGAACCCGTCATGCTCAGCGGCGAGCACGTGCGGCTCGAACCGCTGTCGATGGCCCATCACGACGATCTCGTCGTCGCGGTTCAGGATGGCGAGTTATGGACTCTCTGGTACACGAGCGTGCCCGATCCGGCCGGCATGTCGGCGGAAATCGAGCGGCGGCTGGGCCTGCAAAAGGCGGGCTCGATGCTTCCCTTCGCCGTCATCGATCCGCGCACCAACGCGGCCGTCGGCATGACGACCTACATGAACGTCGATCTAATCGCACGCCGCGTTGAAATCGGGTCGACCTGGTACCGCAAGACCGTTCAGCGCACGACCCTCAACACCGAGTGCAAGCTTCTGCTCCTGACCCACGCGTTCGAGTCGCTCGCTTGCATCGCCGTCGAATTTCGAACGTCCGCCGCTAATCTTCAAAGCCGGCGCGCGATCGAGCGCATCGGGGCCAAGCTCGACGGCGTCCTCCGTCATCATGGGCGGCACAATGACGGCACCTTTCGCGACACGTACGTCTACAGCATCATTGCTGAGGAGTGGCCGGAGATTCGGTCGCAGCTCAGGCGCCGCCTCGAAGGTTGAGCCGTTTTATAACTTTGGCGCAAGGCGGCCGGCCCAGCGATACAACAGGAATGCGATGACCGGAAACGCGATCAAACTCACGATCGTCGCCACCGGTTCGAATGAATCGCCGGCGAGGGCGAAGGGAAACTCCTTGCTCGTTGCTGCGATGAGGCCGGACTTCGCTACGCCGAGCAGTCCTTCGCCGACGATGAGCCCGGAAGCGAGTAGGATACCCAGCCGCACGGCGACGTTGGGATTCTTCCCTCGCGCGACCCAACTATTGTACGTCTTGCCTGCGAAGGCCCCGACGACGACCATGAGGGTCACGCCCATCGGCAAATAGATGCCGAGCGCGACTGCGAGCGGGGGAAACTGACGATTACCACCCGTGCGGCGCACCGTCTCGTCGATGGCGACGATTCCGAGGCCGATCACGGCGCCGATGCCGATCAGGCCCCAATTGAGGTCGCCGGCGATCACGCCGTTAGCGAGCGCGGAGATCAACGTCGCCTGCGGCGCGCTCAGCGGTTGATTGGTGATCCCGTGAATCGGCGAGCCCGCAAAACCAAACGAATGATTGAGGAGGTTGAGCACCGGCGGTATGACCAGCGCTCCGAAGATCACGCCGAAAATCAATGCGACCTGCTGACGCCACGGGGTCGCGCCGACGAGCTGCCCGGTTTTCAAGTCTTGTAGGTTGTCGTTCGAAATCGTCGCCACGTTGATGATCACGGCGGTGACGAACAGCGCGTACGCGACCAGCGCTTTTGCGGCGTTGGAGTCGAGCGGGCGTGCGACGACGACGAGCAAGAGCGCGGCGCCGAGTATGGTGAGAATCGCCAGGCCAGAGACCGGAGAGTTGGACGAACCGATGAGCCCTGCCATGTAGCCGCACACCGCGGCGACGAGGAGCCCGGCGACGACGGTATAGACCAGTGCACCGAGAACGAGCGGCACGACTTGGTTCGCAATCGGCGTTCCGGCAAGAAACGTCGCAAGGAGTGCCGCCAGAGGCAGCAAGCACACCGCACTGATCAGGATGACGACGTTGAACGGAATGTCGCGCTCGGTAATCGGCAGCTCCCCCCCGCGTCCCTCGCGCCGTTCGCGAGCGGCGGCGAGTGAAGAAACTACGCCGCCGACGACCGGTCCCGCAAGGCGCCCCAGCGACCAAAGCGCGGCGACGGCGATGGCGCCCGCGCCGATCAGACGCACTTCGCGGCGCCATACTCCCGTTGCAAACGCGGCGGCGTCAGGAAGCGCCGCATGGTGCGACGTCATGATCGGCACGAGAATGCCCCACGACAGCACGATCCCGGCCAACATCGCGATGCCCACCGAGAGGCCGACCAAATGGCCGACGCCGATCAACGCGAACTGTAAACCGATATCGATGCCGGTCGCAGACGCGCCGAGGCGAAAGAAACGCGCGACCTCGTCCATCAAAAGACGCACGAAAACGAGAGTGCCGTACACCGCACCCACGACGGCGCCCCAGATGACGACGGACAGTCCGAGTTTGTTTTCGGCGATCGCGGCCGCGCGCTGGGCGTCGGTGCCGGCCATACCCGTTCCGACCTTCAGGACTTCGGCCGCCGCGATTCCCTCCGGATAAGGAAGGTCGCTGCCGGTCACCATCGCGCGGCGCAGCGGCACGCTGTACATCACGCCGAGAATTCCGCCGACCGCGCAGATCGCGAACGAATACCAAAATGGGAACCCCGTCCACCAGCCGATCATGACGAGACCCGGCAGCACGAAGATGATCGAGGAGAGCGTGCCCGCGGCGGACGCGACGGTCTGAACGATGTTGTTCTCCCAAATCGTCGCCGTGCGAAACGCGCGCAGCACCGCCATCGATATGACCGCGGCCGGAATCGACGATGCGAACGTCAACCCGACCTTCAGCCCGACGTAAACGTTGGCCGCCGTGAAGACAATCGTGATGATCGCGCCGAGGATGATTCCCCGTACGGTCAGTTCGGTGCGCCGGTCCGGCGGGGTCGAGGCGAGAGCGCTGCGAGAAGCCAAGCGGAATCCCCTTATCGTCGGCCGGGCAGAATGGTAGCGCCGTCAATTCAAGATTTTCCGCCCTTACTCCGGCCACCGCGGGCGGCCGCCGTCGCCGCGAGGCGCAATCGGAGCCGCCGCTGCAGTAAGGGCCGAAGGGGGAAAGGCTCAAATGAAGGCGATCGAAACATACTATCTCATCGAACCCGAAGACCTCGCCTGGAGGCCTTCGAATATCATGCAAATCCCCAATGCCGACTTTCTCGAGCGTACGAAAAGCGAGATTCTTGGGGCCAGATTGTGGCGGCTGCCTCCAAGGAGCGCGAATACGCTCCATAAGCACGTGCGCGCGGAAGAATTCTATTTTGTCGTGGAAGGCGTCGGCCGTATGCGCGTGGGGGATGAGACCCTGACGGTGCCTCGATATGGCGGCGTCCTGGTGGGGCCGCGATTGCTGCGCCAAGTCTTCAATGACACTGAATCAGACGTTCTTTGGCTCATCGTCGGTGCGCCGGAAGCAGAACTCGAGCCCCACGAGCGCAACGACAAGATGTTATTTTATCCGGTCGATCCGAAACAGTTACCCGCCGAGTTGAAAGGATTCGAGTGGCCACCCAAGACGTCACCTGCGTAGCACTCCTCCGCGGCATCGCGCAGGGACTCGCCGTGAGTCTTTTATTGGCATCCGCGGCGAATGCCGAACCCACACCCCGCCCGACACCCGAGTCCCCGTTGTCACCGATGGGATCGATCTACAACGAGGACGTCGAGGCGCATTTGCCGAGCGACCTGACGGGTTCCCATCGCGCGACCGTCAGATGGGTCATGCTCGAGATCGCGCCTGCGAAGCGCAACTTGCTCCGCTGGGTGCGTCAAGACGGTGGTCTTATCGTCTATTTGGAGGACCCGCCAGGCCCCAATATTGCCTACGCTGTAATCACATCGTCGCTTGACTCGAATACATTCTACATGCCGGCGACTGGGGAGACGATGCCGGGGAGCGCCGGAGGCGTAGCAGGAGGGCCTCCGCCGCCAGGCCCGGTCAAGCTCAAGAGAGTTCCTCAGAGCTGGAAGCTGCATCCCTACGTGTCCGCGCCCGCCAATGCGGCCCCGCTCAAGGATGAAGATGTCGAAACGTACCTTCCGCTCGGACTAACGCCGATCGAGCGCGCGGCAGTGGTCAAGCAAGTTACATCCGTACAGCCGTCTCGTCGGCGCTGGATTCGTTGGAGCTATCCGCCACAGCCGGCGCCGCGCTCGGAGCATCCGGCCTTTGGCTTTGTGGTGTTCGAGGATGACCCGAACAATCGGGCTGCGCCGAATGTCTGCTACCCCAACCTCGTGCTCGGGGTGAGAACGACGCAATATTGGTGTCCCTACTACCGCGAAGCGCTGGTGAATCCAGGGCCGGATGTCATCGAGCGTCTACCTTGAGGAGGCACCAAATCGCACTGCGGCGCGAGCTTTGGCTTTTGCCGTCTCCGCTTCACGGTTTTTCGGAGGCTGACGCGTTTCGAGCGTGTGGAGCAAGCGCGACGAAATGATCGCAATGTCGTCGATCGCGCCCTGAAAAGCGTCTTCGTTGGCTTTCGAAGGCTTGTTGAGGCCCGTGATTTTCCGAACGAACTGGAGAGACGCCGCGCGTACTTCCTCTTCCGTGACGGGCGGCTCGAAGTTGTAAAGCGTTTTGATGTTGCGGCACATTCGGTATGACTTCAAGCGGGCGGCCGCGACTCATTTGTCTACAGCCGCCTCGCATTCCGGTTTTTCCGGGGCACGTTCGCGCAGCACGAAGGCACCGGCGGCGAGCCAAGCGAGGACGAGGTACGGATAAAGCGCGGCTGCGCCATTCGGCACGGGCACGACGTTCGCCACGAACGTGGCTCCGAGCGACACGATGGCGATGAGCGGAATCGCGCGTCGCGCGAGTCCCCATTGCGCGGCGAAAAGCCGCAGCGCTGCGACCTGTACTGCGCCATAGATGAGCACGAGCGCGAGCACGGCAACGGTGCCGCACGCGGCGAACGCGTCGCTGCCGCTCGACCGGCCCGCGGCGAAGGCAAGCACGAGCACGGCTCCAGTCGCTATAGCGACGAGGAAGGCGAACATGGGCGTTCCGCTTGCCCCATCGATGCGCGCGAGGCGCGCCGGCAAACGCGCGTCGCGTGCAAACACGAATGCGAGTCTTGCGGCAGCCGTTGCCGAAGCAAGGGTCGCCGCGAACGCCGAAATTGCGGCACCGCCCATGACGAGCGCCGCGATCGGCACGTTCGCGTAGCGTGCGGCGAGGTCGCCGAGCGGCGAGGCCGAGGCCGCGAACGCCGCGACACCGCGCGCGTCGATGCCGAAACCGATCGATTGCGCATACGCGACGAATACGAAGAGCACGCCGGCGAGCCCGACGCTCGCAATGAGCGCGCGGGGAATCGTGCGCGTCGGCACCAGCGACTCGGCACCCAGAACCGCGGCGCCCTCGAAGCCGGCAAACGAGAGTAACGCGAACACCGTCGCTAATCCCAGGCCGCTGAGCGACGTGCTGCTCGGCATGAAGGGCTGGACCGAAACGCCGTGGGCGCCGCCCCGCCCCAGGATCATTACAGAGAGCGCGACGATCGCCGCAACCGAGACGCCTTCGACGGCGAGCATCGCGCGCGACGACGTCCGCATCGGACGCGTTCCGACGAAGGCGGCGACTGCGAGACAGGCCAGCGCGAGCGGCGTCCACCCGACCGCCCATCTACCGAACGCGAATGCCGCCCCCGCGAATGCACCGAATTCCGCGGCCGATCCACCGGTAAAGAGCACGTAGACCAGGAGCAGCGCCCATCCGGAGAGCCGGCCGGCAAACGATCCGAGTCCGCGCGCGTTGAACTCGCCGACCGACGCCGGGCTTGCGTAGACGCGCGCGAACGTAACGAACGCGAATGCGACGCACGCGATCGTCGCGAAGGCGAGTACGAACGCAAGCGGCACGGCCGGCCCCGCGTACGATGCCGCCAGCGCGCCGTTGAGGGCCATCGCCGCGGTGGGAGCCATCATGGCGACCGACAGGCCCGCCGTTTCGGCCACTCCTAATCCGCGGCGCAGGTGGCGACCCTACGCGAGCAGCGCCGCGTCGATGTGTAGCGAGACCACCCAGTTCGGCACGTCGACGACTTCGCTGATCTTCAGATCGGCGGCGACGCTCGCGAGCAGGTAAGCGTCGACCTCCGCAAGCGCGGTGCGGCGCACGATCTCCGCGATCATCGCGCTCGTTGCGTCTCGCGCGGCCGCCATTAGGTCGGGGCCGATTCCGGTGGTCGCGAACGCCTGGCCCGTTCGCTGGGAGCGAGAATCGGCGAACAGCATCGGTGCCGGCAGATGCCGCTCGCGTTCGAGCGATAGACGCAAAGTGGCAATTGCACTCGTTTCGATTGCCGTACCGCACACCTCGCCGTCGCCTTGTGCGGCATGGCCGTCGCCGAGCGAGAGCAAAGCGCCGTCGACGGCGACCGGTAGGTAGAGCGTCGCCCCGGCGCCGATCTGGCGAATGTCCATGTTGCCGCCGCGCCGCGTCGGCGGGATCACTGAAAACGTTCCTGGCTCCGCGGGCGCGACGCCGATCGTTCCGATCATCGGCACGCTCGCCAGTCGCCTCCCGGTGAAGAGTTCGACCGAACCGTTCGCGATGCGTGACAGGCGCAACGCCGGTTCCGTGAAACGGTCGGCAAGCAGTCCGAAGCCCGGAATGTTCGCCGTCCAGCCCCACGCGTCGACCTCGAGTGCAAGGACCTCGACGACGAGGGCATCGCCGGGCTTCGCGCCCTCGACAAAGATGGGTCCGGTAACGGGATTGACGCGCGCGAAGTCGAGCGTCGCGAGCGCACTTGCGGCCGAACCGGGATCGAGTTGGCCGCCCGACGCGTTTTGGAGTTCGACGCTTACGGTCTCGCCGGGCGCCACCGTTAGCACCGGTGCGATCGACCGATCCCACACGTTATGCGTCTGGGTGCGCTTGAGATGCATGCCGCGCGCTTCGCAGCTCGGCACGCACGTCCATCCTCCGACCTAGGGACTGAGGCCAGTCCCTCGCAAAATGCGCACATATGACTCGCTTGCTGCCGGCGATTTTCTTCGGGCACGGCAATCCCATGAACGCCTTGTCGCACAACACATATACCGAGGCGTGGCGGCTGATCGGAGAAACGACGGATAAACCGCGGGCCATTTTGTCGATTTCGGCACATTGGTACGTATCCGAAACCGGCGTCACGATTAGTTCCGCTCCGCGAACGATTCACGATTTTGGCGGATTCCCACGCGAGCTGTACGAGGTGCGGTACCCGGCGCCCGGGGACCCCGATCTCGCCCGTCGCGTGCAGAAGATGCTGGCGCCGATCCGGGTGACGCTCGACGACTCGTGGGGTCTCGATCACGGCACGTGGTCCGTGCTGAAGCACGTCTACCCCGTGGCCGACGTGCCGATCGTGCAACTCAGTATCGACGAGTCGCGGCCTCCGTCGTTCCATTTCGAGATTGGCCGGAAACTTGCAGAACTCCGTAGTGAAGGCGTGCTCATCGTCGGCAGCGGGAACCTCGTTCACAATCTCGAGTCGTACGCCTGGGGCCGGCACGTGCAGGAGCCGTTCGATTGGGCGCTTCGCTTCGAGGACGAAGCGAAGAATCTGTTGCTCGCCGGCGAACATAAGCCGCTTGTCGACTACGAGACACTTGGCCCGGACGCTCTGCTCTCGATTCCGACGCCGGATCACTATCTGCCGCTGCTGTATGTGATCGGTGCGAGGCAGCACGGCGATGCCGTCACCTTTCCAGTTGAAGGCATCGACGGCGGATCGATATCGATGCTCTCAGTACAGCTAGATTCACGAGGTAAGAAAAAATGACTGATTCAGAAGTTCGTCCGTGGGTAGGGAAGCCGGTTCGCGCGACGCTCGCCGATGGTCGTGTCATCGCCGGAACCCTTCACGCTGACGACGCGCACGGCCACGGCCACGCTCACTACGCCATCGTGAGCGACCCGCTTCGCTCCGGCGAAGGCGCGGTTCGGCAAGTGATCCATGGTGCGGAGTCCTTCGTGGAGATCGTCGACGCTTCGGGAGACCCCGCCGCTCGCGAGAGTTGACGCGTCTTCGCGCTGCCGCCACAATCGATCGTGCTAGTCTCCGGCACGATCCCTCTAGTACCGTTGCGCCTCAAGCCGTAATCCAGGGCATCGCTCAGAAACGGGCGCGCGAGATGAGAGCTCCGTGCCGCTCGGGGGGTTCGATCGCTTGCCGCCGAAGCTATCGTCGTCAGGAGATCATTTTATGTTCTTTCGCTTCGGGTTTTGCCTTACGAGCGTGGTATGCATTGTTGCGCTTGCGGCGTGCTCGTCTTCCTCGATCACGGCGCCAAGCACGGTCACTGCTCGACAAGCGCCGGCGAGCACGCTTCGGCATGGATTGGAACTCCTGTCGCACACGGTCTCCGGAGTTCGTCAGACGATGAGTACCGGCGGCTGCACGTTGATTTCGGCAGTCAATCCCGGATCGTCGTATGGGTATCTTACGGCGAAATCATTCACGCCGAGCGATCACTTTACGGTCGATGGCACGGGTTGCAATGTGGCGCTGTACGTCGGGCCGGCCGCAGCCGGAAAAAACCTCGATCATGCGACATTTTCCGGGGCGCCGACGGCCGGCGATGAAGGTGGCGGCATCGAAATCCTGGTCGAACATTCGTCGATCTCAATCGATCACACGACGATGACCCCGACGACAGCGGTGGCTACGGGTATCTTCTTTACCGGTGCGAGCGGATCGGTGGATCATACGACGATCTCGAACATGAATTTTGAGGGGATCATTATCGCGGGCAGCACCGTCAGCCTGGATCACACCACGATCGACAACTCGATGCCGAGCGCCGGAGGCGACGGTGTCGATATGTACGCCGCGACGACGTCGATCGCTCACACGAGCGTCAAGAGTTTTCCGAATTATGTCTCCAATCCACCCGAGCCGGCGGATTGGGGTTACAACACCGGATTCTTGTTCGTCGGCGCGAAGAATCTGAATTTGTCCCACGACAGCGCACACGATCTCGGGGTCGGCTTCAGCAGTTTTTGCTCGCAGCCGGTCATTACGAGCGTCGCACAGTTTCACGGTCAAGACGTCGGCGGCAACACGATCGACTTCAATGTCGACAATAGCCCCTCAACCTGCGCCTTCACCAGCTTCTATACCTCGGGGCCGTTCTAGTATTGTCTTGACGTAGCTGCGAAGCGTCTCTGCCTTCAGCGAGGCTCGTAGGCGCGGTCATGCTCGCATCGTCGCGTTCCAAGTTGCCGAGCGGTTGTCTGGCTGCATCTACCTGAAATTCGGTATGCCCTCATTCGCCTGACGGCGCTACCGTCAGACTCGAGGAGGGCTATCGAATGAAGAAGATCATCGGTCGCTCCGGCGCCCTTTCGTGGGGCTTTTACTTGACGGTCGCGGTTGCGGCAGGCTGTGGAGGCAGCACCACGATGCCCGCGGCCAATCCACCGGCAATGACCGGCGCGGCGGCGTCGTCTACGACGAATCTGATGGCCGCAGCCCAGCACAGCGGTCACACACCGGCCTCTTGCTTGAGCGGTTCGACTCCGGCGCCGATCCCGGCGGGCGGGTCGCTCGGCCCCGGACGTTTGATCGGCGCATGGGGCGCCACGGTCGGCGGTTCGGCGGTAGCGCCAACCAACGGCAGCGTGCGCGACATGGCGCAGATTTCGCTCGGCGGTACCGCGTTGCGGATCCGCCTGATCAACCCGGACACGAAGAATCCCCTTGTCGTGTGCGCGGCCTACGTCGGGCTGCAGAAGAGCAATCCGGGACCCGCACTCGTGCCCGGTAGCTCGCGTCAGATCACCTTCAACCACGGTCAGCCTGGGATCACGCTCCCGCCGAACACGCCGTATGTGTACAGCGACACGATACCGTTTAGCCTGAAGCCGCAGCAGATCGTTGCAGTGAGTATGTATCTATCGGCCGCGACCGCGGCCACGGCATCGAACGCAACGTGGAACTCGTCCTATGCGACGGCCAGCGGCGCAGGCGACACGACGCGTGACGAAAGCGGTTCGTCGTTTACCACCAATATGAGCGGCTCGAACTTCGACGCAACGTTCGGCACCGGTCAGCAAGAAGATCTGCAACAAGGCTCGACGTACGCCTTGGCGGCGATCGACGTTCAGACGACCGACGCCAACGGTGCCGTCGTCGCGCTCGGAAGTTCAACTTTCCAAGGCTACGAATCCGAACAGGATGAGTACGACCACATCATCGACCTGCTGGGCGCAGACATCAACGCCTATGTCCCCGCCGGAAAGCGTAAAGGCCTCGTCAACATGGGTCTCGGCGCCGACAGCCTCTACGTCGCGCTTGCCGGACGATTCGCGCGCGACGTGTTCACGCAGACCCGCGTGACCGGCGTTATCATCTACGACATCAACGATCTGGATCCGCAGAACAACCAGACGCTGGCTGACGTAGAGAATAGCTACCGGAAGGCGGTCTCAGAGTCGCATGCCCATCATATCCGCGTCTTCTGTTCGACCTGGGCGCCGGAGTCGATCTCCGATCTCGCTGAACTCCAAAGCGCCGCTCGCTCGCAGCTCAATCAGTGGATCCTGAACAGCGGCGTCTGCGACGACACAGTCGACTGGGCGAGCGTCCTCGCCGACCCGAACGTGGCGCAGAGCTACAACCCGCTGTACTTCAGCGACTCGATCCACCCCAACGCCGCGGGCCACGCCGCGATGGCGAACGCGACGCCCGTTACGCGTTGGTTCGAAGCCGGCAGCTACTAGTAACCTCCCGCGCCGGCGTCCGCCAGGACGCCGGCGCTCCCTCCACCAGCCGAAGTGCTGCCGACTTAATGAGGCTCTGAGTTTCCCGTGGCGGACGCTTCGGACGAGCATGGAGGCTCGCTGGGCTCGTACACAATCACCTTGTTGGACTCGCCCAGCTTTTTCTTGCACTTTACCGTAACTTTTAACGTTAATTTGAACGTATAGCTGGCATCCCGAGTGACAGTGACGCGACATTTTGGCGCATCGGGCGTTCCCATGTCGGTAAGTACGGGATCCGGAGCCGAGCTGGGGTTCTTTTCATCAACCGAAATCGTCCAATCGCAGCTCGGTACGATCGTATCGCACGGCGCATCGCACTTGGGCTTCTTGTTATAAGAGCCTTCGTAGGTAATCCACGACTCCGTCAATGAATTCGGATTGTCCGCTACGCTGACAAAGGTGAGATCGGGGCTGAGTTCCACCGTGCAAGCACACTTTAACGCCATAGGTCCCTCTTCGTTAAGTGGTTATAGATCTGATGACCGAATCATAGCACGCCTCAGCGAGGGGAATGCAAGCCGGCGCCGCTTCGTAGTTGTCCCCTGAAATCCGGCAGCGCGTCCGAACCGTGGGCCGCGAACGCCATGCGTCCGGCATCCCCGCAAAGGTAGTGGCCGCCGTTTCGCTTACTACCTCGGAATGACCGGCATATTGCGCGTTCCGGCAGCGCGAACGGTTTGGCTGAACTGGCTTTCGATCGTCCTCGGGTTGATCGTTTGGGAAGCGATCGCCCGCCGGCTGCCGCATATCGTGCTGCCTCCGCCTTCGATCGTGCTCGTTCGACTCGTCGAGGACACGCTCAACGGTAAGCTGGTCGTCGCGCTGCTGGGCTCGCTCGAGGCGCTGGTTTTCGGCCTTGCTCTCGCAATCGCGGTCGGCGTTCCGCTTGGATTCGCGTTCGGGCGCAACCGGACGTTCGCCGAAATGTTCGATCCGGTCCTCAACGCCATCTACGCGATTCCGCCGGTCGCCTTCGTTCCGTTTCTTATTATTTGGTTCGGGCTGCACTTGCCGGCGCGCGTCGCGCTGGTCTTTCTCATGTCGGTCTTCGAGATCACCGTTGCGGTAACGGCCGGCGCACGCGACGTGAATCCCAATCAGATCGACGTCGGGCGCGCTTTCGGTGCCCGGCGGTTCGACTTGGTTCGCAAAGTCATCTTCCCAGCGGCGCTACCGTTCATCTTCACGGGCTTCCGCATCGGTTTGGTGCGAGCGATCAACGGGACGATCACCGCCGAACTCTTCTTCGCGGCGATCAATTTGGGTGCGCTCATGAACGATGACGCGCGCCGGTTCGATACCGCCGGCTTGCTTTCGGTGATCGTCCTGCTTTCGTTGTTGGGCCTCGCGGCCCAAGCAGCGCTCAGGCGCGTTGAAGCTCGCGTGTTGCCGTGGCACATTCGAGCGGCGGCATGAGACGGCTCTGGCTGCGGCTCGCGGGAATTGCGATCGCGCTCGGCGTTTGGGAATTGGTGGGGCGGCATTTCGGCGAATCCCTCTTCGCAGCGCCTTCGCTGGTGATCGCGCAGTTTGTACCGCAACTCTTCGACGGTAGCGTCTTGCCGGTGTTGGCCGGTTCGCTGCGCCAAATGTCGATCGGCTTCGCGCTGGCCTACGCGCTCGGCGTGCCGGCCGGCGTGCTGATGGCCCGCTCGAAAACCGTCGACGCCTTGCTTCATCCCTGGTTGAGCATGGGCGTCGTCACCTCGATCGCGGCGCTCGTGCCCCTGTTCATCCTGATGTTCGGCACCGGTTTTTCGTTCCGAGTCGCGATCGTCTTTTTCGCGACGGTATGGTTCGTCGCGCTGACCATCTATCAGGGCGCACGCGGGATCGAGCCCCGCTGGCTGGAGGTCGGCCGCGCTTTCGGAGCCGGTCCGATTCAGAGCTTTTCGAAGATCATGCTGCCGGCGCTCTTTCCGTATTTACTGATCGGCGCTCGCATCGGACTGATCCACGCGATCCGCGCCATGGTCGTGGCCGAGACCTTCGTCATCGTCGGGTACGGCGCGCTCATCCACAATAGCGGCCTCTCGGTCTCGACCGCCCCGCTCCTCGGCCTTTTGCTTCTGCTAATGCTTCTCGGAATCGTGGTGACGTGGGTGCTGCGCAAAGCTTCCTCGCTGATCGCGCCGTGGTACGAAGAACGGCGCACCGCTTGACCGAAGGCAACCCCGACAGGAGGGCGCTCATGCCGATTTGCAGACGCGATGCTTTGAAGATTCTCTCGGCTGGGGCCGGAGCGGGCTTTTTGGGCTCGCTGCCGCTCCCTGGAGCAACCAAGGATCCCGACCGCATCCTCAACATCGAATTGCTCGGTTTTCAGCTCGCCATCCATATTCCGGCGACGGCGGCGGTGATCGAGTCGGTTCCGGCGATGCCCGGCTATGGCGCTCCGAAGATCGCGCGCATCGACCAGATTCGGACGATGGTCGGCGACATCGTCGCCGGGAGCGCGGAACTCGGCGACAGCGGCCCGACGGGAATTTTGGGCGCCAGCGAACAGGGTGCCGATCTGAAGATCCTCGGCTACTTCTATCGCAATACGAGTTTGATCTTCGTCGTCAACTCCGATCGCATCAAGACGTACAAGGACTTGGAGAAGCCGGAGAACGTCATCGCCGTCAACGGTAAAGGCGACATCACCCACGTGATGCTGCTCGGCCCGCTGATCAAGCACGGAGTAGACATCAGTAAGCTGACGATCGTCGAAATCGGCGGTTCGGGCGGCCGATTGCGCGCGCTGCTCTCAGGCCGCGTGCAAGCCGTCCCGATCCACTTCGACCAGGCCGCCGAAGTCCTCAAACAAGGACCTTATAAAGTATTCTTTCAGCCTTGGGAGTTTTACCGGCTGTGGGTCAACGAGGTTTGGGCCTGCTCGGGAGCGTGGCTCAAAAAGCCCGGAAACGCGCGCGCCGCGGTCGACGTGCTCAAGGCGACGACGCTCGCATTCCGCCGCGCCAACCGCGACTTCAATTGGTACCTGCAGATGTATCGCAAGTACGCAACGATTCCGAAGGCCAACGAAACGACCGAAGAGACGCTCAAGCCGCTGTGGACCAAGCTCGTCAACGACGTGCGCGCCTGGCCTGATTACAACATCCTGACCGCCAACGACATGAAAGATCTGCTCCCGATCTATAAAGCCGCCGGTGATATTCAGGGGACGCTGAAGATTCGGGACATCATGGATACGTCGTATGCGGAGCAAGCGATGAAGGAACTCAGGAAGCAGGGTCTTTGATCCAACCGTCGCCCAAACTCGAAGTCCGGGATCTCAGCAAGAGTTTTCGTCGCGCCAAGGGCGATCCGGTTCGCGTGATCGACGGGCTTTCGTTTGCGGTCGCGGACCTCGAGTTCTTGGCGATCATCGGTCCGAGTGGTTGCGGAAAATCGACCGTCTTGCGGCTCATCGACGGCTTGATCGAGCCCGACCGCGGCGCGATCTACTTGAACGGGCGGCAGGTGACCGGCTCGGGTCAAGGCCGCGGGATGGTGTTTCAGAGTTTCGATCTCTTTCCATGGCGCACCGCGCTCAACAACGTCGAGTTCGGTCTGGAATTGCAGGGCATACCGCGGGCCGAACGGCGTGCGAAGAGTCGCGAATACATCGCACTCGTCGGGCTGCAAGGCTTTGAAGATGCCTATCCGCACGAGCTGAGCGGCGGAATGCAGCAACGCATCGGGCTCGCGCGCGCGCTCGCGATCCGGCCCGAAGTGTTGCTCATGGACGAACCCTTTGGCTCGCTCGACGTTCAAACCCGCGATCTGCTCCAAGACCAGTTGCTGCACATTTGGGAGCGCGACAAGAAGACGGCGATCTTCGTCACGCACAGCATCGAGGAGGCAATCTACCTCGCCGATCGCATCTTGGTTTTCTCTGCTTCGCCGGCGAGCATCGAGTTGACGGTGTCCGTACCGTTCCCGCGCCCGCGCAACGAGGATATGAAGACCAGTCCGGAGTTTCTCGAGATCCGGCGCAATATCTGGCGAGTCCTCAAGAAGGACGCCCTCGCCGAGGAACACCTAGCTCAAGCGTAAGAGGTTATTCATGACGACGACGATCGCGACGGACGAATTCCGTCTCCTATCGACCAGCGGACTGCTCGGCTACGGTTTCCCCGAAGTTTCGCTCGCGACCGGCTTGGCCGCCAAACCGCACATGATCGGCGTCGACGGCGGGAGCACCGATCCGGGTCCGTACTACCTCGGCTCCGGCAAAACCGTCAATTCGCGCCGCGCGATGAAGCGCGACCTTCGATTGATGCTCCGCTCCGCGCTCGAGCAGAAGATCCCGTTGCTGGTCGGCAGTTGCGGTGGGTCTGGCTCCGATCCGCATCTAGCGATCGTCGCAGAGATCGTGCGCGAGATCGCTCGCGAAGACAGCTTGCATTTTCGGCTGGCGTTGATTCATTCCGAACAGGACAAGGCCTCGGTCAAACGGCGCCTCGCGGCCGGAACGGTCAAACCCTTGCGCAACGCCCCGCCGCTCGACGAAAGCACGATCGACCGCGCGGCGCACATCACCGCGATGATGGGCTCCGAACCCTGGACTCGCGCGCTGGACGAAGGCGCTCAGGTCATCCTCGCCGGCCGCAGCAGCGACCCGGCGCCGTGGGCGGCCTGCGCGATTCGCGCCGGTCAAGCGCCGGCGCCGTCGTGGTACGCCGGAAAGTTTCTCGAATGCGGTGCGACGGCGGCGACGCCGAAGGGACACGACTGCTTGCTCACGACCGTTTCCGGCGATCACATCGTCGTCGAAGCGACCAACCCGATTCGCATCTGCACGCCACTTTCGACGGCCAATCACAGCCTGCACGAAAATGCGAGCCCGACCATTTTCGTCGAGCCCGGCGGCATCCTCGACGGCACGAACTGCCGGTTCGATGCAATCTCCGACCGCGCGGTCAAGATCAGTGGAATGGAGTGGCGCCCGATGCCGTACACGGTGAAGCTCGAGGCGGCCGAGTTCGTCGGCTATCGCGCGATCACGATCTGCGGGACGCGCGATCCGATGTTGATCGGACAGATCGATGGTTTCTTGGATTCGGTTCGCAAAAACGTCGAAGACAAGTCGGCCGCGCTCGACGTCTCGCCGGATCAGTACCGGCTGATTTTCCGCGTCTACGGACGCAACGGCGTGATGGGCCCACGCGAGCCGGTGCGCGAGGTTCGCTCTCACGAACTCGGCATCTTGGCGGAAGTCATCGCCGAGACGCAGGAGATCGCGAGCGCCGTGCTCGCCCTGGCGCGCGTCAACCTGTTGCACGTCGATTTTCCGGGACGGATGTGTCGCGAGGGCAACATGGCCTTCCCGTTTTCGCCGTCGGATGTGATCCCGGAGCCGAGCTATAGGTTCACCATGTCGCACGTCGTCGCGCCGAACGACCCCTACGAGATGTTCCCCATCGAGTACGTGAGCGTCTGATGGCGCTCATTCGCGACATCGCGCAGGTCTGCAAGAGCAAGAACGCCGGCCCGTTCGAGCTGACGATCGACGTCGTCTTTGAAGATCGAGCGATGTTCGAAAGGGTGCGGGCGACCGGGGTTCTCGGCCCGCAGCTCTTCGCGCGGCTCTACGGCGTCGACGTTAACGACGTGCTCTTCACGGAATTCCCAGCGGGCCACGCCTTCAAGGCGACGATTCCGCGCGCCGTTGGTTCGGGAGACGTCGGCGACACCGACGTTTACGGCGCGCAACAGCATGCGCCGCTGCTCGACGTCGATATCCCGCTCGCGGAGGCGGTTGCTAAATAGTGCCTGCACGCCGGCGCCGCGCGACTCGGATGCTGGATCCGGTCGATCTCGAGATCCTCTGGAACGGTCTCATCATGATCGTCGACGAGGGCGCCTTCGCGATCGTGCGGACCTCGATGTCGAAGGTCGTTGTCGAAGGGCGCGACTTCGGCGCGATGCTGTACGATCCGAGTGGGAATCTGCTGGCGGCTGACGTCAGCATCGCTTCAAAGACCGGCGCGACCTCGATCGTCGTGAAAGAACTCTTGAAACGCTTCCCGCGCGAAAGTCTCGAGCCAGGCGACGTCCTGGTCAGCAACAACCCATGGTGGATCATGGGCCACCTCAACGACATCGCCATCGTGTGCCCGATATTCTATCGCCGCAAGCTGGTCGGTTTCGCCGAGTGCATCGCGCACATGGGCGACATAGGAGGGAGTCTCTCCGGTGCGCCGCGCGAGGTCTACGAAGAAGGGCTCATCATCCCGCCGCTCAAGATCGCGACCCGCGCCGGCGAAGATGCCACGTTCTTCGCGATGCTGCAAGCCAACGTGCGCATCCCGGGCCACGTCGCCGGCGACGTCCGCGCGCTGATCGCCGGCTGCCGCGTCATGGAAGAACGGACCGGCGCATTTTTGGAACGGCACCGAATGGTCGATCTCTCGCAGATCGGCGAGGCCGTCCTCGAACGCTCCGAGCGAACGATGCGCGCAGCGATCGCCGCCGCGATTCCGAACGGCGTCTATGACGGAGCGACCACCGTCGACGCGCTGGACGAGCCGTTGACGATCCGCGTGCGGGTGACGGCCAAGGACGGCCGGCTCGAGTTCGACTTCGAAGGAAGCTCGCCGCAAAGTCGTCTCGGGATCAACTCAACGCTCGTGTACACGGGCGTGTGGTGTAAGTACATAACGAAGTGTTTGGTCTGCCCCGAGCTTCCCAATAACGAAGGAACCTACGCGCCGATCTCGATCGTGGCGCCGACCGGCAGCTTCGTCAACCCGGTTTTCCCCGCTCCGGTGAAGATGAAGCCCAGTACCGGCCACTATATACCCGCCGCGATCGTCCACGCGCTGGCCGGCGTCGTTCCGGAGCGCATTCTGGCTGAGTCAGGCAACAAGTTTTTGGTCTACATGGCCGGTCGCGACGATGCCGGGCACGCGTTCTCGGATCTGATGTTCGTGATGGGCGGGATGGGCGCGCGCGCCAACAAGGACGGCCTGCACTGCATGAGCTTTCCGGCGAATTCTTCGAATCTGCCCGTCGAAGTTCTCGAGGCGGCGATGCCGGTGCGCGTCCATCACAAGCGTCTGCGTGTCGATTCGGGCGGGCCCGGTCGCTTTCGCGGCGGCTGCGGTCAAGAGTTCGAGTTCGAATCGCTCTCCGCCGCGCCGATGACCGTGCGCGCCGAACATGGGAAACTGCATACCGCTCCACTCGGCTTGCGCGGCGGAAAGCCGGGTGCGGCGGGCGGGCTCTCGCTCAACGGCTCCGCGATCCCCGACAAGTCGGCCGTCGCACTTTCGCGAGGCGACGTGTTGAATTTGCAAACGCCGGGCTCCGGCGGCGCCTATCCAGCGCGCCGGCGCGACCGCGCGGCGTTAAAGCGAGACGTCGCCGACGGGATCGTTTCGCCGCGCTCGGCCGACGCCGACTATCGGTGACCGCGCGAACGGTCCGCCCGGCCGCGAACTTCGCACTGGGTGTCGACATCGGCGGGACGTTTACCGATCTCGTGCTGTTGGATCGCTCGACGGGGCGACTGGCCGCCGGCAAAGTCCTCACCGATTACGATGATCTAGCCGGCGCGGTACTGAGCGGAGTCGAAACTCTCATGCGGGATCGCAACGTCGCCGGGTCCGCCATGAGAAGCGTCGTGCATGGGACGACTTTGGTCACCAACGCCTTGATTCAGCGCAGCGGCGCGCCGACCGCGCTGATCGTCACGCGCGGCTTTCGCGACGTTCTGGAATTCGGTCGGGAGAGCCGCTACGACATCTATGCAATCGACCTCGAGATACCGGCACCGCTCGTGCCGCGCGAAATGGTATTCGAAGTCAGCGAACGGCTCGACGGCGCCGGGCTTCCCGTCGAAGCGCTCGCCGAAGCTGAAGTTCGGGCGCTCGCGCGCGATTTGCGAAAACACAAAATTTCGGCGGTCGCTGTCTGCTTGTTGCACGCGTATCGGAACGCGGCCCACGAACGGCGGATCGCGGAGATCTTCGCTCGCGAGGCGCCAGAGATCGTCGTCTCGCTCTCGTCCGACGTGATGCCGGATATTCGCGAATTCGAACGTGCCTGCACGACGGTCGCCAACGCCTACGTTCAGCCGGCGATCCGCGGCTATCTCGAAGAACTCGCTAACCGTCTGCGTTCCGTGAAGATCGCGGCGCCGCTCTTGCTGATGTCGTCCGACGGCGGCACGATCAGCACGCAGACCGCGGTGAGCCATCCCATTCGCTTGGTCGAATCGGGACCCGCCGGCGGCGCGATCGCGGCTTCGCATATCGGGCGCGGGCACGGCATCGACCGCGTGCTCGCCTACGACATGGGTGGGACGACGGCCAAGATCTGCCTGATCGACGACGGACAGCCGGAGCATACCGATCAATTCGAGTTCGGCCGCGTCGACCGTTTCGTCAAGGGCAGTGGGTTGCCGCTCAAAGTTCCGGCGCTCGAACTAATCGAGATCGGCGCCGGCGGCGGCAGCATCGCGCGCGTCGATGTGATGGGCCGTCTTCGCGTCGGTCCCGACAGCGCCGGCGCGGCGCCCGGTCCGGCATGCTACGGTCTCGGCGGTACGTTACCGACCGTCACCGATGCGGACTTGTATCTCGGATATCTCGCCGCCGATTCGTTCTTGGGCGGAGCGATGCGCTTGGACTACGAGGCCGCCGTCAGAGCGGTCGAAGAGCAGGTCGCGAAGCCGCTCGGCTTGTCCACGACGCGCGCCGCGTGGGGAATTCACGAGGTCGTCAACGACAACATGGCGCGCGCCGCGAAGATCCATTGCTTGGAGCGCGGCAAAGATGCGCGCGAGTACACGCTGGTCGCTTACGGCGGCGCAGGCCCGGTCCATGCCGAGGGCATTGCACGCGCGCTCGACATCCGGACGATCCTGTATCCGCTGCGTGCCGGGGTCATGTCGGCGTTCGGGTTCTTGGTCGCGCCGCCGTCGTTCGAATTGTTGCGCGCGATCGTGGCGCCTCTCGCGAAGCTCGATTTCGCCGAAGTCAATCGCGTCCTGCGCGCGATGGAAGTCGAGGGGCGCGCGCTCGTGAAAACCGCCGGCGTCCCGCTGCGCGAGTGCGAGGTCCGGCGCGAATTCGGCATACGCTTCGCCGGACAGAGTTACGAGCTTTCGGTTCCACTGCCGAGTTCTCGTTTGAGCGAACGCGACGTCGAAAGCATCCGCTCGGATTTTCTGCGGCATTATCGCAAGCGTTTCCACCGCCTCAACCCCGACGTGCCGCTCGAGGTCGTCAATTGCCGAATCGTCGTCAGCGGGCCGGAGCACCCGATCAAGGCTGCGCGGAGCGTCGCGCGAAGCCGGCGCGCGAAGAAGGGCCGGCGCAACGTCTATCTGCCGGAACGGGCGGCCTTCGTCCGCTGCCCCGTTTACGATCGTTACGCGCTCGCGCCGGGCGCGCGTGTCCGCGGCCCGGCTGTCGTCGAAGAAGTCGAATCAACCGTGCTGCTCGGAGCCGGCGCGGTCGGAACCGTCGCGCGCAACGGCAATCTGGTCGTGCGGCGATGAACGCCGCATCAACCAAGCGATGAGCATTCAAAGCAACAAATCGACGAGCGCGAGCGAAGCCCTTGGCGAATTCGTCGCCGGCCTGAAATGGAGCGATGTCGATCCATCGCTTCAAGCCAAAGTCAAGGCGCACGTTCTCGATACCCTCGGCGTGATGTGTGCCGGCGTCGGCACCGCCGAATCCGTTGCGGTCGAAGCGGCCGTGCGACGCTGGGGCGGCATCGAGGAAGCCACCGTCATTGCTACTGGATTACGTCTGCCGGCGCCACATGCGGCGTTTCTGAATACGTTTCACGGGCGGATCCACACATTCGACGATACGCACGAAACCGGGCCGCTACATCCGGGCAGCGCGGTGGTCAGCGCCGCTCTCGCCGCCGCCGAGGCAAAGATTGCGCTCGGCGGCACCAACGCAGCACCTTCGGGGACCGACGGGAACGGCGTGTCGGGCGCCGATTTCCTGACGGCCGTGCTGGCAGGGTACGAAGTCTCGGTTCGCATTTCGGCCGCGCTTGGGCCCGCTCATTACGCTGCAGGCTTTCACAACACCGGGACGTGCAATACGTTCGGCGCGTGCGTCGCCGCCGCGCGCATCTTCGGACTCGACGGCACCGCGACCGCCGAAGCTCTCGGGTTGGCCGGCGAAGCGGCCGCGGGTCTGCGGCAATATCAAGTCGACGGCTCGATGTCCGACAGCGCGCTTAACGCCGCTCGCGCCGCTCAGGCAGGCGTGTCGTCGGTAGAGTTTCAGCGCGCGGGCTTGTCAGGGCCGAAGGGCATCCTCGACGGCGAGTGGGGGGTCTGCCGGGTGATGTCATCGCAACCGGACCTCGCACGGCTCACACGGGGACTCGGTTCGACGTACGATTTTTCGTCGACGGCGATCAAGCCGTACCCGTCCTGCCGTTTTACACACGGTCCGATCGCCGTGTTGCTGGCACTGCGTCGCCGCCATGGTTTCGACTCGAGCGACGTCGCCACCGTCGAGATCGCGACCTTTCGCGAGTCGATCAGCGTCTCCGATCAGCCGTTAATACGCGCGCGCCTCGATGCAATTCTGAGCCATCAGTATAATGCCGCGCTAGCCCTGACCGACGGCCGCATCGCGCTCGATTCGTTCGACCCCGAACGGATCGCGGACCCGGCACTCCTTGCGCTGGCGAAGCGCGTTCGCGTCGTCTTCGATCCAGCGTTCGATCGGGCGTACCCGGCGAAGTGGCCGCACCGCGTGAGCGTTACATTGAAGGACGGCCACCGGTTCGAGGCGGACAGCGATCACCCGCCCGGTGGCGCCGAATCACCACTCACGTGGGATGAAGTCGTTGAGAAATTCACTTCCCTCGCCGTCCCACGCCTTGGAGACGACGCCGCGCAACACGTTGTAGCACTCGTCGCCAACCTTGAGGCGTGCGCCGATATCGCGCAACTCATCCGCGAGTTATACGGCCTCGCCGCCCGTGCAAATTGAGGCACTCTCCAACCGAACCGCTCGGGCTAGCGGTGACTACCTTTGAAGAACGCGACGCGTCGTTGTGGCGGGCGTCGTGCCCTGGATCGGAGGCGCGACCGGGGCCCCGAAACTGAAGGTATAGCTCGTCGACGACGACTTCGCGCGAACCAAATTGGAAGGGTTCGGATCGGTCGAGGGGATGTTCGTTATTGCCGAGACGTTGTAATTCGAATCGAGGACGAAATGGATCGAGTCGAGGACGCCATACTGGGTCGTTTCGAAACCGCCGCTCCCTAAAAACGGATTCGTAGGGCCAATCTCGTTCAAACAAACGTTGCCACCCATAGAATCGGAGCAGCTGACCTTGTCTCCGTTC